>ERZ808292.31-NODE-31-length-48088-cov-17.583807_pt1 | contig 48088 bp, 50 predicted proteins | sample MGYA00521275_ERZ808292 | MGnify/ENA primary metagenome ERZ808292 (study PRJEB31516, sample SAMN03275613) | gut metagenome | biome: mammalia-associated habitat; material: feces | host: Papio cynocephalus | place: Kenya | collected 2012-07-26 ... | reverse complement strand
TATCAACAACTTTAGGACTATTGTCTATTCTTGCTTTAAGTTGTTGAATTATATTGTCGATAGTCTTTCCTTTATAATCAACCAGCAACTCTTCAAGAACTGCCAGTTGGTTATTTAGTTTATTCATTTGTTCCATATAATTTACTTCTAATCGTATTTGCTATCATTTTCATATTAGGATGCACACTTCCACTGCAAGCATCAGCTCTAAGTTTTATAAATTCTTCCCAATCATCGTTAAATGCTGTGTGAATGGTTTGAACTTTGGTGCTTAAAGGTAAGACTTGTCTTGCCTGTTGGGGAGACCAACCACATTTTAGGAGGTAAAGATAATTACGTTCTGCCACCAATAAACCACCTGCATAGAAATCTTCTATTTGTCCCCTATCATCATGACTGTAATACCCAATATTATCCCAATGTCCATCTTTATCTATATATAAAGAATTAAACCATTCAGGCTTAATAAATGTCAGTTCATTATCAAATTTATCTTTACTATAGTTGCAGAACCTTGTACTCTCCTCACTTATACTATGGCTTCTATGTCTTGCTAATTCTCTTGCTACACCAATATCTGTGATGATGTTGAAAGTAGTTCTAAGATAGAAATGAATATCAGGATGACAAAGATATTTTAAATCACGCATTCTGTTATTCTCTATAATAACACGCATGTTTGTTGTTATATACGAATTATAAAATTTATCTACATAAACCATAGAATATGGGTTGTCCAAATATATTAGAGCTTTGTCATAATCACCAACAGGTATAAATAGATATACAGTTCCGTGCTCCAGAACTGAAAGATGCAATTTTAGCTGCAACTCTCTACTTTTTGCTATTTCTTCAAAAGAATGATTACGAAGTATTACTCTCTTTATAAACTCTTCATCAGTTTCATCATTATTTCTTGGCTCACTTTGGTAACAAACTCTTGCACATCTTGCTATGTGCTTCCATATCTCAGGAAGCGCAAAAGCGCAATAACCACCAAACCACATTTCTACTCTTGAATTAATCAGTTTCATTGCTTCTTATAACTTTAAGGATTTCACTATACAAGTATTCTATCAGATAAGCACAAACTTCTTCTGTATCATTATTTAGTTTAATTTCCTTACTTAACATGATATTAATAGCGGTATGGAAAATCTCATGTACTAATGTACTATTATCACTATAAGTATTTTGATATTTAGGTAGCCAAATTATCTTATAGCCATTTGATAACATTATACTTGAACCATTAACAGAATCATTTGTTTTTATTTCATTAAAGAGTTCAGTACCTTCTTCACCAAACTCTGCTTGCAAAGCTTTTTTAATATTATCTTTATCACCTGTAAACAGATGTATATTGCAATTAAAGATTGGTACGTTTATTATTTGATTATTCAGTTCCATATTAATTTTTTATAATGCTTACGAGTTCTTCAAACAAAAATGGGTCTTTTTTAAGCAATTGGTAAAATGTTTTTATATAAAGCAATCTGTTTGCTAATCTGTTTTCTGCTTTAGACCTGGTTTCTTTATGCTTATAAAAATTTACTACTGTTTTATCTATTATTATTAGCAAATCTGGCCGTAAGTTCTGCATCAAATCTATTATTTCATTTGGTTTAAAATATGAAGGTAAATTTATTTCTACTTTAAAGATTTTTCCTTGGCCAAAATCTTCTGAAGCCTTATAATCAAATGGCTCCATTGGTATCATGATTTGTGGGTATTCTTCCCAACATAATTTTACGATTTTTGGTAAACGTGATTTTATAAAATTATAGAAATTAGATTTAATGCTTTCTTCATTCATTTTCATATAATTCGTATATTTATCTGATTCATTTTTGATTAATAACTTTATTTGCTCATGCGTTATCTGAGCGTTTAAATCAATCAGTGGATTTTCTAAAGCATTTTGAATAATCTCTTTTCTTCTTTGTGCTCTTGTTATAGAATTTTTGCTATGCTGTTTTCTAGCTTTATTTCTTTTTTTGCCATAAACATTTTCTGTTAGTTCTGGTGATAAATAGCATTTGCCATTTTCATCCTTTGTTATATTATTTATCCAAGCTTTATCACTTAGTAAATAATCAGGAAGCTCAGCAGCTTCTCGGCTATTGATTTCAGCCAAATAGCTACTAAGCTCTTGCTCATTTAATTCTTTTTTCTCCATACTTAATATACTACTTCATAGTTAAATGAGAATATTGATTTTATAATTTGAGTGCCTATTCTACCATTAAATGTCCCAATATGAGCTATACCTAGTAATAGCCTAGCAACAATTCTTAATAGCCAAAAGAAAATAAATAATGGTAAATACATTAAGCCTATTAAAGCCCAACATATTGTTTTAAATGGTAAATTTGATAACTTCATAATTATTTTATTTTTAAGTTAAAATGCTTTTTATAAATATGCATATCATGAGCAATATGAGTATAAATTCCTATTGGCTTATTAATCTCTTTTGCAACATATTCTTGCAGTTTACTAAAACAATATTGGTCATTGCAAAATCCATAAATTAAATCATTTGAGCGCATTATTACTGTCATATCAAGATTTGAATTTAATGGATTTATCTCAAAGCCTATTGCTAATGTGCATGGTGTATCAAATTTATAGTCATTCTTTTCTTTTCCATCAAATATTGATACCCAAGCTTGTCTTGTATTTGGCTCTGCTTTAAGTTGCTCAATACATTTTTGTAGTTGATTATTCCTATTCCATTGCCACCCATAATTTGAATTTACAATATTATCCCCATTATGCATTTTATCCCACATTGGAGCATATTTTTTTAATTCTTCTACAGAACGATTTTGTGATAAATACCATTTCCACTCTCTTTCTGCATACTTTTTACTCCATTTTCTCCATGGTGTTAAAATATTTCTTTCTGCAGGGTTTAAAAGAGTTATCATAACATTCGAGGTCCTTTTAGTATCTATTTTTGTATCAATGCCTCGTTCCATTATATAATCATATAGTGATTCAAATGCGTCTGTTGCATTATCATATATTCTTGCTAACATTAATTACATCCTTTCTATTTTAAAAAGTTCTTCTTCCATTTCATCGTTTAAAGCCTTACATATTTGGGTAGCCTCTTCATAAGTTAATTCTACATATAAATCGCCATCATTATCTTCAGCTATTTCTCCTGTTATTACACAAATCTTGTATAATGTTTCTTGTCTAAAAGTATAATATGACTCTGTAGCATCTGCTGCAGAGGCTCCAACATAATGTATTGGTTCTTCTTTAATAAACCCCATATTTAGAGTTCCTTCGAGTTCTTTTATATAAAGTGCTTTAAAGATAGATGGCTTAAATAACCCAGCATCTTGCATTTGTTGATATTCATAAAGCCATCTACCCCATCCTTTATATTTAAGCCATTCTTTAAGATAGTAGTCTACGAACTTTATGAACTCAGGCATTTTTACTAGCTCAAGCGCTCGTTTTTTATCTATCATAATATAATGCTTTTATTCTTTTCCTGTTCCTTCACCAAATCCTCTATCTCCTCGTGGATTATAATAATTTGTATAAAGATTTTCTCTTTCAGCAACTTCTATAATATCATCATAATATACAGGAACTAATATAAATTGAGCAATTTTCATATCTGGTTTAAGGATTACATTTCTATTACCTGTATTTATAATATGAATATGTATTTCTCCTTTGTAGTCAGCATCAACAATTTTTGCTCCAAGAATTGTTGGTGAATTAAATAAGCTTTTAGCTGCTGCTTCTGGAGTTATTGTTTCGCAATTAGATTTTGCTGTTGCGGAAGATGTTACACCTGATTTTTCAGCAGCCATTAGCATTAAATTACTAGCAAAACTAGCTATTATACCAGAAGGAATAAGTATATCTTCGTGTGGTTTAAGAACAGTTTCTTTGAAATAATGTGGAATATAAAAATCTATTCCAGCTGATAACTCTGTTCCTCTTGTAGGTGTTTTAACTTCTCTACATTTAAAAATTCTCATAATTTTATCCTTTCTTTATTAAATATATAATTTTCAAATTCTTTTTCATTAAACTCATCATAACTCATATTTATATCAAATTCATTAGATATTAAGTTTGCTTGTGTAAGCTTACAAAAATCATCTCTATAAAAATGCAACGAGTTTACAAATACAGTAACATCTACTGGCTTTAATTCTATTTTGTACATGCTTTTTAATTTGTGAAACATTTGCCAGTATAAAACTGAAAACATAAATACATCATAAGGCAGCAATGTCAAAAAGTTTGAAGACCTCATTTGAATAATCATTTTTAAACACCCACGCCGTATAAAGAATTGTATATTGTTTGTACATATTTTATCTTTTGAATCATCTCTCATAGCTGAATAATTATTTATACAAATGCATGCATGCCTTGTATTATTATTATTTGCTAAATACATAGCACATAAATTCAGTTGCTTTTGTCTATAGAAATAATAGCCATAATTTGAATTATATTCTTTATGGTTTTCATCTATTAGACCTTTATATTCATCAAAGCTTTCTTCTATTTCTCTATTTGTTCTACTGCCATTTTTATACCATTTGTATATAGCCGCAGCTTTTTTATTTGAGAACAGATTATTATTTATAGTCATAATCCAATCTTCACATGGATTATAAGAATACATAACTCCTATTGCTTCATAATATTCTTTCTTATATTGCTCTGGGTGTTGCCATTTAAAAAATCTATTAAATATTTTTCTCCAATTTGTATTAGTTATAATATTTTGTATTGGAGATATATCTTTTTTATGTTCTGGTGTTTTATATTGTTTTCTCATAATTTATTGCTTTTAGGATTGTATGTATTAAATCATTACTATTAGAAGATGATAAATCAGCATATAAAAACTTTGTACCAGTATTTATACTGTAGTAAAAATTTAATCTTTTTATACATTCATATTCATACTTATTTGAAAGTCTAACATCATTTGGCCTATATTTACTTTCATTATAGCTAGCATTTAAAGGTTTAAATTCTATTACCAAATCATACACATATTTAAAATGCTCAATGACTTTTGATATTAAATATTTATGAAATTTATAATATGATTCTAAAGCTTTTTGCGAAACAAATTCATTAGTATTTATGTAATTTTCATAGTAAAATAATGAGTCAGTTAAGGCTCTATCAACTAAGACTACACAATCTTGATACAATTGCTTTTTTACATTCTCTTCTTGATTTATTTTTTCAGAAATAATTTTCTTTTCAAACTCAAAGTATGAATTTTGGTATTTTCTCATTTCTGAAATAGGCAATTTTGTTACTTTTCTTAATAATTCACTTAACACAATAACTTGAGTACTTTTTGTATCAAAGAATTTTTTTAAAGCTTCAATGGTGGATGTTTTACCAGAAAAACACCCACCAGAAAAAGCTATTATAATTGGCTTTTTCATTGTAAATTTCATTTATAAAAGTATATATAATTTTGGTTCATTACCTATTTCTGAATTTTCATACTGGTACTTAAAATTTCTGATAATATCTGCAGTATCAAATACTATAGGCTGACCATGAGCATTAAAGCTTGTATTTACAATACATCTATAATCAGTTATATTTTCAACTTCCCTAAGCATATCATAAATCCATCTAGTATACCAGTTATCGCCACTTGATATAACCTGTGGCCTACCACTGAATTGGTTATATAAAGGTATTTTATGCATAACACCACCATAAGACTTGCTATATTGCTTATGATATGTACATGTGCATATCATATATTTTGTGGAACCAATTACTCTTTTTAATTCGTGTTTTTTAAATAATATATTTGCATTTTCTTCTGTACATACAGGTGCGCACGGCATTACTTCATTGCGGTTATTATTTTTATTATTTCTTGCAGTATTTTCTTCTGTTGGTAGAAACAGCGTTGAAGTATTGCAAAGAGCTCGTGGCCCAAATTCCATATTACCAAATATGAGATTAACTATTTTTCCATCTGCTATTTCTTGTGCAACTTTTTTATAAGAGGCATTATCACTCAGATTTAAAATCTCTGCATTTGGAATATTTTTTATGTATTTACTTATGTTATATAGTCTACGAGGTCCAATTGCAAGAGTATCAAATGGAAATTGTGGAGTATTAGGCTCATTGGCATACATTCCAATAGCAGCCCCTTGGTCTCCTGCTAAAGGCATTATACTTAATTTACCATCTATCATGCTTAAAATGTAATTATTTAACTTTACATTATAAAATAATCCTCCTGCGCAGCATAAATTCTTTATATTATAAGCCATACATATTAAGCCTATTACTTTTTCAACAGTTCTTTGTATAAAGAAAGCAATAGCCACTCTTGCTTCAAAGCTTTCAACATTTCCTTTTTCTGAGCAGTCATATCCTAAATCTTGTAATACATCTGAAAAATAGCTATACCACATAGATTTAACATTAGTGAGCTTTTGCCTATTAAAATCAATTCCAACAAGTACTGTAGATGGTATAGTGCTTGCTTCGTTGCTCATAAAAATAGGCTTAAATACATTTTCTATAAGTGTATCAGATTTTTGTGCAATAGATGCAATTGCATCATCATTGAAGCACTCATCAATATGTGCCTCATACCCAAGAAATTTATATTCATCTTGATTTTCTTTCATACCAACAAATGAAGTAGCATATTGATACATCAACCCCAATGAATATTGATAACCATAAATACGTTTAATAAGTTTCGGCTTATCATCATTGTTTAGTCTGCAGTATAATGATATGACTTCTTCATTATTACCAAAACCATCAGCTACTAAGCAATGTAATGGTGTTTCTATATTATCATTTTTATTTGTAAAATATTTGTAAAATGAATAAGCACTCATCATGTGTGCATCATGATGTGTAAATTCTGCATTTACAAATTTAACTTCATTAGTAAGGTCTTTTAAAAACATCATATCTGAATATGACATATATTTATTTGGTATATTGCCTTCATTAAGATTAAACCAATGAGAAACTAAGCATGTGCTGTGCTTAAGTTTTTTGATTCCAACATTGTAAATAATCTCATTAATTGCGTCAATTGGAAATTGACTATCAGCTTTTAATTTTGAAAATCTTTCTTGCTCATAGCCAATAATTAATGGCTTTTTGTCGATTTGGTCTGTATCTACAAATATCGCAGATGAATTATGACCTAATGTAATTAATAAATAATTCATATATTTTTTTATTTTAAATTAAGTACTGCAAATATACTGATTTTTCTCTAGAGTATATTAATTTTTCTGTTAATAAACAATAATGATTATTTAATAAATGTTAAATACTAATAAGTTCATTTGGATATTCATTTTTTATAAGCTTAAAGCATAATTTCACAACATGGTAATAATCATCTTGCATAGTTGCTATTATAATCTTTTTAGTCATGAGTGGCAACTCATTAGCCTTAGCATACATATACCCAAAATTCAGCATTCTTATTTTAGGACCTGTGTTACTATGCTCAATTGCTATTTGTGCATAATGAATACATTTCTTAATATCTTCAATACCATTTTTATATTTATATCTAGAAATATATTTAATAATATTTCCTTGTATAAATGATAAGTCAGCTTTTAGAATTAAATCAATTGGCTGCATTTTTAGCATTTCATAATGTTCTCTACTTGTTTTAATATTTTCCATATTCTCTTATTTTATTTATTTTATACTTAACTTCTTTTCCAGATATTGGATTTGTAAAATAATAGTAAGGCCATTCTTCTCTTTCAAAATAGAGCATTACATTTTTATATAAGACTAAATCACCTTTTTTTAAAACATTTGGTACTTTACTTGTATCAATTAATATATTTGTATTAAATATTTCTAGCATAATTTTAATATTTTAAATACTTATCAATTTTTGCTTTAATACTATTCATCAAGCTATTCTGTTTTTTATCTTTTTGTTTTAAAGCCTTTAAAACATCTTCATCATGTGTTCCTTGCATAATTAAATGATGTATTATCACATGTTCTTTTTGGCCTTGGCGATATAATCTTGCATTAAACTGTTGATAAAGTTCTAAGGACCATGTTAGCCCAAACCAAATAATAATAGAGCCACCCGCTTGTAAGTTAAGGCCATGGCCTGCTGATGCTGGGTGTGCAAGCATAACTTGAATCTTGCCTTGGTTCCAATCAATTATATCTTGAGGCTTTTTAAGTTCTCTTGGTTTAAAAGACTTTAAATAATCCATAATTCTATCTCTATCATGCTGATAAGACCAAGCTATAAGAACTGGTTTGCCATTAGCATCTTCAATTAATTCTTTTAAAGCTTCTAGTTTTACATCGTGAATAGCATATACATTTCTATTTTCGTCATAAATAGCTCCATTAGCAAATTGTAATAGCTTATTAGACAATGCCGCAGCATTTAGAACACTTACTTCAACATCATCATTTAAGCTTTGTGAAAACAGTTCTATAACTTTCTCTTTTTCAAATTCATCATATTGCTTTTTTATGTTATCAGGCAATTTTAATTTTATAAAGTTATCTGTTCTTATAGGCATTTGTAAATAGTCTTCACTTTTCATGCTAATACAAATATCAGATATTTTTTCATGGATTGCTTGCTCAGAACCATCTATCAAATTATAATTATATACTACATTGCCATTAGTTTGTCCTGGCCTAAAATACATATTTCTATATGCTGTTATGGTTTTACCCAAACGTGTTCCTCTATCCATTAAGTATATCTGTGGCCATAAATCTATTAAGCTATTTGGAGCAGGAGTACCTGTTAAACCAACAAAGCGTTTAAAACAAGGCTGAGCTAATTTTAAAGCTTTCCATCTTTGTGATTTATAGCTCTTAAAGCTACTAAGCTCATCCACAACAATCATATCAAATGGTAGCTTAGAACCACCACAATAAGCGCATAGCCAAGCTATATTATCTCTTGATATTATATGAATATCAGCTTTTTTATTAAAAGCTGATATCCTTTGCTGTTGATTTCCTATTATTTTAGAAAATGTTAGACTTTTCAAGTGCTCCCAATTTTTTGCTTCTTCTTCCCAAACTGATTCAGCTACTCGTTTAGGTGCAATTACAAGAACTGAATTAATTTCTAGGTAATCATATATTAAATCATATACAGCTGTCAATGTTGTTGCAGTTTTGCCTAGCCCCATTTCTAGGAAAACACCACAAAATGGATGTGATATTATATGATTTATACAAGCTAATTGGTATTTATGTAAATTTTCTCGTTTAAGCATACTCATTTATTAAATCAATTACTCCTCTAAGGCTATCAATAATTTCTACTCTAAAGCCGAGGTTTTTTAAAAGTGAATGAACATGATATTGAATTTTTCTAGGCTTTTTCTTTGTAGTTTTAAGCTCTACAAATACTACTTTTCCACTTGGGAATAAACATAATCTATCTGGAAGACCAATAAAGTGATTTGTTAAAAGCTTTATACACAACCCACCAACATACTTACAGCCTTCAACTAATTTTCTTTCTATTAGTTTTTCACTTTCTATCATAATATTTCTTTTCTGAATAATCAATAAATAAAAAAGTTGCTAAAAATCCTAGTGCTATTCCACTTATAAGCCCTATAGTAAATATAAATTCTAGTTCTGTCATATTATTGTTTTTCTTTTAAAATATTTTTGTTTTCCATAAATTTCAAAATGCTTGGTTGATGAAACAAATTCCCACTCATCTAAGTTTTTAAGCATTTCATTAATTTCTCTTGTGCTGTAACGTGTCATATCTTTTTTGTCTTTTCCTAAGCACTCACACCATATTTCAGCAATACATACATATTCTCTTTCAATTGTACCTTTTTTAGCAAGTGGGTCATCTAGCCAAGTTCTTCTATCATATAAATCTTTTTTATTCCAGTCTTCTGGTAATAATTTATTAAGATATTCTTCAATAACACCTAATCGCTCATCAGTAGAAGAATGCTTAGCTTGTTCTCTTTTAGCCTCGTTTGATATTCTATTATCAAAAAATAACTTTTCACCACTTAAATAAATTTGATAAGCTTCAGCCCAAATTTGGTCTATTTCATTTTGATTTAAATCATCTGGCACTGATTTTGTAGCTCTATCAATATGTACATCAACTGGATTAAATCGTCTATTTCCTGTAGGGTCTTTTAGAAAATCTATATTATTTGTTGTACCAAAAAATATGCATTGCCGCTTAAACACTTCTACAGTCCTAGAATAAGCAGGCCTAAAAGTATCATCACATTTTGAAATATACTGCTTTATATTTTCTGATTCAGATTTTTTAAGAGCTGATAGCTCAGCCATTTCTATAATCCATGCTCCTTGTAATTGCTCGTAAGCTTCTTTTCCTTGCATTGTTGTAAAAGTATCAGAAAACCATTTCATTCCAAGTTTTCTAACAAATGTACTTTTATAAGTGCCTTGTGGGCCAACGAGTATAAGAACCATATCATATTTTATGCCTGGCTTAAAAACGCGTGCCACAGCTGCACAAAGAGCTTTACGTATAGTAGCTCTAGAGTAGTCTGAGTCATTTGCTCCAAAGTAATCTATTAGTAATGTATCTACTCTTTTTTTGCCATCCCAGTGTAATGATTTTATATATTCTCTGATAGGATGAAAACTCTGTTTTTGTACTTCAACTGCTAAAGAATCATCTATTTTAAGTGAAGATGCTATACCATAAATACATTCAATATAGTTTCTTATTCCAGAATAATCTACATCTTTTACATTATCTGGTTTTACTTCAAGCTTGCGCCATGGCATATCTTTTGTTAAATACCTTCTATTATCAAAAGTATTTAATATAAATGCTCCTTTTAATATTTGGTCATTTTTTAGTATTAGGTTTATATTTGTAGCAGAGTTTTCATATTCACCTTTAGTATTTACTTTTAGTTCACTTGTCCATGAATTATCATAAGTATCATCTATTTCTATTGGATTTTCAAAATCTTCTTTTGCTTGCTCAAATTTTTCTTCTGCTAATACAATTTTAGTATGCTTATCATCTGATGCAAAGTTTTCCATAGCCTTAAAACTTGGTCTGTCTTTATCATTTTTATATGAATTATCTGCATCTTTTTCACCAAACAAATGAATACGAACTAAATCAAAAGCATTACAAAGCCTTCCACCTGCCGGGTCTGTTCCATGATTTGAATATAAAAATTTATCTTCATAAACAACTGCTCCAGCGGCTGTAGAGCCTTTTAAATAAGTATATCTATTTTCTCCAACTTTTTCATAAATATCTGGTAGAAACTTTTCAATAGCATCTTGTATTGTATAAGCTCTACAAAAAACTCCAATTATGCCTTTCTTTTCGCAAGGGTCTTCTTGCTTTTTTGCTTTTTGTGATAATTCATTTGATTGTGCAGAACTATGAGGCCATTCACTTATATCTTGCCAATTATTATATGTACTTAATATTTCATCAGCAGATAAAATTGGCCCATCTTGATATTCAAAATAATACTCAGCATCATTTGATATTGATGGCCAAAACATTAAACGATTTGTCTCAAATGTTGATTGGTCAAACAGCTCAATATTCATATTACTAGCTATCCTTCTAGCAATAGGCTCATACTCTTCAGCTGAAACTTCTCTATCTAATGGAATTATTAATCTATGGCGTGGTTTTGTAGAAGATGATTTATGGGTTGAATGAATGCAAGCTGCACAATCATATAGCATAGTAAAATCCCACCAAAAATCATTGTAAGAAAAGTCAATATCAAGAGTAATTAACTGTTTATTTTGAACAGCTTCTTTTCTACGTCTTCCATTTAACAGTGTTGCACCAATATAACCACCAACATCTTTTATTTTCCCTTGCTCAGCTTTTGTGGCTTTTACAAATTGAGCATAAGTTTCATTAGTAATAACTGGTTTAGAAACTTTATCTAAAAATTTACTCCATAAAACTTTTTTATTTTTCCAAACTTTGCTATTACTGCTAAGAGCTGTAGCTATATTTATTGTAATATCGTTTTTTATTTCCATTTTAGTCTTTCTGATAATATTTACTAATAAATCCAGCTGCGTTTAGTGGTAAGTCTTCAGCCCAATATGGTGGCTCTCTCATTATATTTATCATTGTATTAAGCCATACCTCAGGTTGATAGTCAGGAACTTCTGCTATAGCTTCATCATGTACATGCATTGTAATAGCAAATCCAGTTTTTTCAAGATTCTCCATTGCATAACCAATTAAATCACGAGATATAGCTTGCACAATGTTCTCTGTCAATTTTCCTCCATAAGTATCAACTAATCCCCAATGTTTTGTTTCCTGGTTTAAGCCTTCATAAAATAAAACATTAGAAGTGCGAGAAGATTTACCTACTTTCTTTTGTTTAAATTGTGGGTGATAGTAAAATAACTTTCTTCCTGCTGGTAACTGAATTGTTAAATAGTCATCATCACAATCAAATATAAGATTTCTAGGAGTTCCAATAACTTGTCTATGATATCGTACTGCTTCATGAGCACAAGCTTCTATTTCACTCCACAACTCTACTATATTAGGATTTGATTTTCTCCACAGTTTCACAATGTGTGTCATTTCAGCATCACTCATGCCCATCTTATCACCACCCATTCGTTTCATTGCACCCAATGAGCCACCATAGCCTAATGCTAGTTCCGCATTTTTAGCTTTTGCTCTTAAATCTGAGCCTTTTGTAATAGCTTCAATTGGTACATTAAACATTTTTGCTCCTGCAGCTTCATATATTTTGCCATCACCTTTAAATACATTTATTCTCCACTCTTCATCTGCAAGCCATGAAACTACTCTTGCCTCAATGGCTGAAAAGTCTGCTACAGAATAAACTTTATGTTCTGGTGCAATAAATGTTGTTCGTACTAATTGTGATAGTATATCTGAAACATCTCCATAAAGTAAATTAACAGTGTCCCAATCTCTTTTACGAATAAGCTCACGTAGTGTATCAATATCTGAAACATGATTTTTACTTAAATTTTGTAATTGTACTAATCTACCAGCCCATCTACCAGTTCTGTTTGCTCCATAAAATTGAAATGTTCCTCTTACTCTATTATCAGCCATTTTACAGTTAATCATTGTATAATACTTCTTTACAGAAGAACGCCCTAATTTTTGACGGTTTTCAAGAACTGTAACTAGTTCTGGTATTTGCCTAACTGCTTCAAGTTTAAGTAACATTTTAATAGCATCTGCTGCCATAGATTGATTTGTGGCATCATAGAATTGTCCATTTGCAGTTGCAAGAAATTTTTTATCATTTTCAGATAAAGTTGAATTAATAATTTCAGCATAGTTTAATTTATACCATTTTTTTAGCTGCGCTACAGAATTAGGATTCTCTAAGTGAGTTATATTCTTACTTTCTTGCATTAACATTTTAGTATATTCTGCATCTACTGCAATTGCTGATTCTGCTAATTCTGTATCAATTAAAATGCCTCTATCATTTATAGTTTGGTCAAGAATATAAAGAGAACGTTCAAATTCTGGTATTTCATATTTTTCTAATCTTCTATAAATCTCTCGTTCAGACAATACATCATATTTATTATATTCTTTGTACAGTTCCCATTTTTCTGGAGCATCCCATGGATAATTACGAGTACGCATTCCGTTAACTTTTGTTGGTTTACATGGGCATGAGAAATATTTAATTAAAGCTTTTCCTGTATCAAGTTTTTTATCTTCAAGGTCTAATACTTTAGAAACTTGGTCCAATCCTAATGGTAATCCACAATAAGCTGATTTAACAAGTGTACAATACCACTGTTCTACCGGAATATCGAAGCCTATTCGTTTAAAAGCATTTCGTTCAAATACTGCATTATGGGCATGTTTTTTAATGTTTTCATCAAATAAAGCCTCTTCGAATTCTTCTGGAATCTCATCTCCTTGTGCTAAATCAATAATTTTAACATCTTCATCATCAAAAGCATAACCTATTATTAATATTTCAAAATCTGGTGATTCAATATATTTATAAGAGCCACACATTTTAATATCAACTGATGAATATGTTTCAATATCAATAAATAAATCTTTACATATCATAGTTATTTTTATATTTTAAATAATTTAGTACCTTTGGCTAAAATCGAATTAGCATTATCCAATATCACTTCAATAAGTTACAAAGATTAAAATATGGTTACTTGCCTTCACAGGTTTTTGCCATATAAATTAATAATATGAAATTAAATTTAAATTATATATTATAATAGGTCATCATCCTCAAAAGCATTATCACCACCAAAATCTTCTTCTGCTGTTGAGCCTCCAGTAAGTGGCTCGCCATCAGCAAGCTTTTGAAGATTATTAAGGCCAGCTGCAATACCTTTTGAATTTACATTAAAAGCATAAAAATTAATTGAAGCACGGCCATAACATCCAGAATAAAACTCTTCTTGTGTCATAATAGGATTTAAATCCTTATCAACAATTGATGGCTTTCTAGTTGTTGATGCATTTATAAAATAACAATTTTCATAAGCTGGGTCGTCTGCTCGTTCTTCATCGCCATCTCTAAGTGGAAGCTTGAGTGAACGTGGGATATTGCCATTTTTATCACAAATCTTAGATTTTCCAGCTACTTTTGCGTTCTCAATTGCTTTATTAATTTTATCAAGAGTTTTTATGTCTGATTTTGGAATAAGTATAGATACATTGTATTTTGGTGTATCACCTTCATTCATAGCCTGTGGCTCAAATACATGACAATAACAAAATCTTACTTTTCCAGTTACTACTTTTGTTGAATTAGTTTCCATATTTTTTAATTTTTAAGTTTATAAATATTATTTAAAATCTTTAATTGCATCTTCAATACCTAAAGCTGGCCTTTTATCATCCTCAGATACTAAAGTTGGTTTCCCTTGTGGTTTAATGATTACATTGCTTAAAGCTTCTGCAAATTTTTTCTTGCCAATTAATTTTTCAATATTGGTTATACTTTTAAGTTTCATATCATAGATTTGGTCCTCTGATATTTCTGGAAACTTTGTAAATATCTCATTTGCAACATCATCTTCATTGGTCCATTTTCTTCTACTTACACCTTCTACTAATTTAAGGCCTGGCCAAATCTTATTATCATTTATTGCTTTTTCTTCTGCATATTCTTTAATGCCATTTATCCATTCTGTAAATAGTGGAGCTCTTTTAAGAATATCTACTATTTCGTCATCTGATAAAAATTCTGGCTTTGAAAATTCATGCTTTGCAATTTTAAGATTTTCATCATATAAAGCTCTGCATTTATTTTTGACTGCGCAGAATTTACACCAAGAGCCTGCTTTAAGTTCTCCTTCTCCTTTAAAGGCCAGTTGAGCTGCTGGCTTTATAGTTTCGTTTGCGTATTTTAATAAATCATCTACTGATATTTGCCAAGTTGAGATATTATTAATACGTGGCTGTACAATAGTAAGTTTTAATTGCTTAATATCATACATCGTATCATAATTTCTTAAAACACCTAAGCCATAAAGCATTAATTGAGTATTGTATTCAGCATATACCGGAACGCCTTTACCATATTTCAAATCAATAACTTCAATAGTATCATCATTTACAATAACACAGTCTGCTGTTCCAAATGATTCTGGTACAAACTCAGTTAAATCAAGTTTCTGCTCTATTTCCATAAGAGCATTTTCATTTTTAGAAACTGCTTCTTTGTATTCATCATTACAATAATCTACATATATTGGAGCAACATCGAGCATCTCATCTGAAAAAAGCTCATTTGACATAATTGCTGAAAAAGCTTCGTCAAATTGTGCATCATCAACTTCATTGAGTATATCGTGCTTTATATATAGCTCAGATAATTCATGAGCTAACGTACCTTCTTGTGCAAATACTGATGTTGGCCGTTCGCCTTCAGCATCTTCTAATTTTGCTGATGGTGTACAATGTAACCATCTATTAGCGCCAGATGCTGAAAGTAATGCATGTGTCCTTTTTGAATGTTCATTTAGCATTTTAGGCTCATTATTGCTAGGCTTTATTGATAACGTATATTTACTCATTACTGTCTTGCTTTAACCCTGTTACAAAATAAGCTGAACCAAATCTTGCTGTTTTAGCTGCAGCTCTTTTTAACTTGTTCATTTGTGATTTTCCCATATTAATCGAGATTTTTTAAGAACAACATTAAATCATAATATTTTGATTTATCAAGCTTAGTTACTGAAGGTGCTCCGAGATTTGTAAGTTCATCTTTAATCTCTTGGCGGTGCTTAGCTATTTTTTCTTTTAATAAGTTTCTAACATCATCAATACTTATTTCGCCTTCTGTTGGTGCCTGAGTGGCTGGTGCCTGAGTGGCTGGTGCCTGAGTGGCTGGTGCCTGAGTGTTAAACAATTTTGCTAAAAACAATTTAGCATCATTTGAAAAATTAATGTTTACATCTACTGAAATTTTAAAGTTTTCCATTTTCTTCAAATTTTTTAATTAATAAATCTATGTATTTTAAAAATTCTTCTATTGATGAATTTGGTACTATTATTTCTTGGTATACTAATTTATTATCTTTATATAAAGATAAAAATACGCCTTTATAATTAAGTTTTACTTTATATGGTGTTTTATTAAAAGTTAAACATTTATCTTCTGTACAACCTTTCCAAGTATCTATATTAAATAAATCAGATATGCACACACCTATAAAATTAGCTATATTTTCTACTTGCTCAACTGTTACTTGGCCTTCACCTTTTAAAATCCTATCAACAGCTTGCTTTTTATATCTAACATGAGGAAACATTACATTCTCAATATCTTCTCTATTTAAGTTATAATGATTTATAATTTTTTGTAGTTCAAATTTCTGTTTCATTTTTATTATATTTAAATTTTCTACTGCAAAAGTAATATATATAAATGTATATAGAAAATTTTTTTTGTGAATAAAGTATAAGTAGCTGTTAATAAAAATTAAATGCTTATCAATTTTGTCAAAATAAAGTCATTGTTTCTCTCTAAGTGACTGATTTTCAATAAGTTAGAGCATTTTTAAATTTGTCAAAATAAAGTCATTGTTTCTCTCTAACTCATTACAAATCAATAATTTATAAAGTTTGAGATTCTCTAGGAAACAATAAACAATAACTTTGAACACTTTCTGGAGAGCATTTTTAAAATTTTATTAGTGTAATTTTTATACTTATCAAAAATTAAAACTTAACTCTCCGAAGTCTAAGAAATTATTGTTTCTATTGTTTCTACCATTATAAGTAATTGAAAATCAGTCACTTAGAGAGAAACAATGACTTTATTTTGACAAATTATTGTTTCTCGTTCTAACTCATTGATTTTCAATGCTCTAGAGAAAAGAGAAACAATGACTTTATTTTGACAAATTTAAAATACTATTAACTCATTGATTTTCAATAGCTTAGAGAGAAACAATGACTAAGCTGCATTATTTTATAGAAATGTACTCTGAAGAAACAATCATGCAGTTTGGATTTTTACTAATAACATTGACAACTTTTCGTTTATAACCAAATATACTAACTGGTAATTTAAAAAACAAGAATTTTTTCTTTTGCAAGCTTTCAACTATCAATAATTCATCATAGCTTTTTATAGATATATTGACTGAATCTTTATCTAATTGCCCATTAATGTTATACCATTTATCATTATAGCAGAAATTTTTTAATGTATCTTTATATACAATAGAATCTTTCAACTGAGTTTTTATTTTATATTCAGTTACTATCTTTGGCTTAATAACAATTTCTGGCTTTTCTCCTTTAAGTTGTTTTATAAGATTTGCATCATTAGAATGATATTTTTTATATTGCTTTAATGATAATTGCAAATTAGTAACCTTAATAGCATTTAAACTATCAGTTATTTTATAACACTTATTTGAATCAAGTAAAGCTTCTTGGTTATTTTCTAGTATTTTAATTTTATTTTGCTGAGATACATTAATATATGATAATATTAGTACAATAATAAATAAGTATAAAGATATATGTTTCATATTCTAGAGTTTAAATAAAATCTCTAGAGAATTTTAATACATTAATCTTATTAATTTATAAGTATTTATATTAAATTCTCTAGAGAAGATTAATTATATATTCTTATATTCTTCTTTTGCATTAAAGCATGGGCATGCTTTATACACTTTTGGCATATCTCTATGGCCTACAATTTTAGCTGATGGATATTTAGTTTTTAGTTCTTTAAGCAATTCAATTAATGAATCTTTTTGTGCAAATGTTCTCGTATCTTTTGGTGTTTTATTATCAGAAGCTAAACCACCAACATAGCACACACCTATTGAGCAATCATTATATCCTTTGCAATGAGCACCAATTTTTGTTTCTGGTCGTCCTTTTTCAATTGTGCCATCTAAATCTATTAGATAATGATAACCAATTCCATCCCAGCCTTTTTGTTTATGCCATTTATCAACATCCTTAGCTTTAAAATCAGCATATTCTTTAGTGGCTGTGCAATGCACAATTATATATTTAATTTGTTTCATATTTTTTATTTTTTCTTCCAATTACCCCAAACTCCATCATGCTTAGTCCTATAGATTTGATTATACTCTAAGCTAACATAATTAATTTTATTATTCACCATTAAATCACATGGGCCAGATACTGTTTGAATACCATTAGGCCCATCGAATCCAACTATGTAATTATAGCACTCAATGTTTATGCCATCACAAAATAGCCTACATCTACCTAGCTTTTTAATTTCATCTTCAGTATCAGTAAATGCAACATTATCAAGCCATTTATTTAAAGCATCTCTAACAGCATTTTGTCTGTTAGTTCCTGTTAAATCTTTGATAGAATCTGCTTTAGCAAAGTCTTCTACAGCTAAAAAATCATCTGTATAAGCATTTTCATGCAAAGTTTTTTGCTCTAATAATGTAAGTTTTTTATCTTGTTCAGAGTTTTTATTTAAAGCACTTAGTAAAAATTCTAGTATTTCATTATTATATGCTGTTCCTCCAATAAGTTTCCATTTAGACCAAGTTTTTTGAGTTGATGGAACATCTCCTCCTGTATGTGATGCATAATTATTATATGTTTTTTGATAAACATAAACAAGTTTATCATCATGTGCATTCGTTAAATTACCTTCTCCTTTTTGTATAACTGGTTTTATAATATCATCTGGATATTTTAAAATTGAATGCGTTGTATATACAATATTTAGTACATGACCTAATGAATCACTTACAAAATCGGCTTTACCTAAATAATAATTGCCTTCTATAATAGTAGCTTTAGTTATCTGCCCTTTAATTATTTTGGTTATTAAATCATCACTTAAATTATCTAGCTCATCTTGTGATAATATTATTGAATTTGAGGCTTTTTTCCAATTACCCCAAACTCCATCATGCTTAGTCCTATAGATTTGATTATACTCTAAGCTAACATAATTAATTTTATTATTCACCATTAAATCACATGGGCCAGATACTGTTTGAATACCATTAGGCCCATCGAATCCAACTATGTAATTATAGCACTCAATGTTTATGCCATCACAAAATAGCCTACATCTACCTAGCTTTTTAATTTCATCTTCAGTATTAGTAAATGCAACATTATCAAGCCATTTATTTAAAGCATCTCTAACAGCATTTTGCCTATTTGTACCAGTCAAATCCTTAATAGAATCTGCTTTAGCAAAGTCATCTATAGCTAAAAAATCATCTGTATAAGCATTTTCATGGTTCACTTCAAAGTTATAAAGTAATCTTTCTTTTTGCCAATTACCACTGCTATTATTATATAATATAGATATTTCACCTTTTGATATACCACCACCTGGGTCGCCAAAGTTTGTATAGTGCCCAGATTTTGCAGCAAGATAATAAACATTACTATCTGGTGTACCCGGATTCGTAGTCGGTATTGCTATGCCTGCAAAAAGCCTGCCTTCAGTTGACTGTGTATTAAGAATATTCACCAGTACTTGTTGAAGCTTACCTCCTGTTATTAACTGGTCATCATTATCATAGACTATTGACTTTATAGCCTGTATTAAATTTTGAAAATTTGCCATACTTATTTCATTTTTTTATTCTGATTTCATAAATCCTTTAGCCTTCAAATCTGCTAGTAAAGCATTAAATTTAGTTACTACTTCATCTGCTGTTGTAGCTTCTGTAATGTTATCAAGCTTTTCATGTATCTTATCAGAAATATCAAGTAGACTGCCATCAGTAGCATATAATTCTGTAGGCTTACCACCACTGCATTCTATTCCGCTGTTTCTACTAACAAATAATTTTTTAAGATATAATGTTTCTGTATACTGATACATATCAAATATTGTACCATCAGTTTTATAAAATCCATTTTTACCACCATTAGAAATATTAGCTTCTAAATATTTCCCATTAACTGGCTGTATTTTACCTTTAAATCCAATATTACCTGTATTTAGCTCATTTATATCTTTAAAGCTAAAAATATTGCTCAAATCTATTTTGCTTCCATTTGCTGCTAGCAATTCAGTATATTTGCCATTTTGAAATGCGATACCATTTTGGTTAATAGCATAACTTACATTTCCTTCATAGACTGCAGTAAAATTAAATGCTGAAATAGCAAAGCCAGATTGTTTATTATCAGATGTACTAGATATTACAGCAAGCCCATTCATTCCAAGCATCGGCTGCGTTTCTTTTGAATCATCACCGATATAAGCTTTTACTGTATTACCATTAGTATCAGTATAATTTTTAAAATAAATTAAACTATTATCTTTAGTTGAACCATCTAATTTGCTGTCTAAAACTTCTTGAAGAGATTTAACTCCAGTGGTAGAAGAATTTGTGCCATCATAACCACCTACGCCATATATGTATTTTTTGTGTTGATTATTAATATCAAGTGTTTCTTCTAAATTTAAACGATGGTTATCTGCTATACCACCACCTACTTGATAAATAGCTTTATCATTTTCATAATCATTATAAAACCCCAAAATTAATCTATATGTTGCTTTAATATTTTGAATGTATAACTTTAATCCAAACATGTATGCAAAAGATTGTATAGAATTATTTTGGCCTATTACAAATGGAATATTATCAAATTGTGTACGTTGATTTATGTGAGTTGAATTATTATTACCGAAAATATTACATCTATCAGTGGTTAAATTTTTACCACCTATAATATTTTTATAACCTATTATTGAACAGTCATCTTTACTACCAATATTAAAAAACCTATTTTCATTTCCAAAAATGTGTATGCTATTACTAATATCATTTAATTCATTACTATTTCCAAATATATATACTTTTTTATAAACACTGCTTAAATTATTATAACAGCCAAAAACGTTTACTGGTTCATTACCTATATTACTAAGTGTATTTTTATCTCCAAAAATTTTAATTGTTTCATTTTTATGAGACTCATTATAATCAGTAAACGAATTATTATAGCCAAATATAGCCAATGAACTATCTGTAACACTGATAGGCCCATGTATTTCATTAAGTCCTCCTATACTACATATTTTTAAATTTGCTGTATTTTTAGTATTTTTAATAATATGGTTCCCTATAGCTATTAATTCTATATTACTAATTTCTGTATAGTTTCTTATATTTTGTGTTGCACTAATATTAACAGCATTATTTATTAAAGCTATAGATTTATAGGCAGTTCTTAATAAAATGCTATTATCATTGATTTTATTTTTTATAATACTTTTCACTTCTCCTGTCTGCTCATTATCCAAATACAGGTCATGTGTCAAGTCAAGTGGCTTTGCTGTATTAAAGGCATCAAATGATACATCTTTATATTCAGTTTCAGTTACTTCGATATGCTCGTCAGCTGTAGCGTCATAAATATACTGAGGAGCTTCATCATCTTCGAGAGAATCAGAAAGGTCAAGATAGAAATATCCATCAAAAAAATCTTTATCACAGAGAATTATTTCTTCTAATTTAGTTAATCCTTCCACTTCTCCTGTCTGCTCATTATCCAAATACAGGTCATGTGTCAAGTCAAGTGGCTTTGCTGTATTAAAGGCATCAAATGATACATCTTTATATTCAGTTTCAGTTACTTCGATATGCTCGTCAGCTGTAGCGTCATAAATATACTGAGGAGCTTCATCATCTTCGAGAGAATCAGATTTATCATAATATTGATAACTATGACCGATGTAATCATTAATAGGCTTATTGCTTTTTACTATTTTTAATTTATCCAGTGTTATAGTTTCAAATGACCCATTAATGCTGTTAGTTTCTTTATCATAAATTATAGCTGGAGTAAGTTGTTCTATTTTAACATTTTTACTTCTATCTAAATCAGCTTTAGTTTCTAGTGTTTTTTCTATGTTACTCAAATCAACTTCAGCTTTAAATTCACCAAGTTTCTCCCATGAATTATTTATATATGTATATTCAATAAATTTATCTGTAATATCTTTCGAATCCTTGTTGGCAACAAGATATACAGTATTTATTTCTATATCTTCTGTTGGCAATTCTGTAACCACTTTAAAAATTGGCTCTTCAAACTTCTCGTATGCTGTATCTATCATTTTAACCAGTATATCTTGAAGCATTTGTGCAGTTATTTCTTGATTACCATTTGTTTTTATAACTGCTTTTATATCATTTTTAAGTTTTTCTATTTTATTCATAGTATAAATGTTTTAATAATGTAAGACAACACAATTGCTACTATGCCTATAGCTAAATCTTTATAACTCCATTTTCCATTATAATAATGACACCTATCATTATCTTCATGTATAATAAGGCATATAAAACTTGTAGCACATCCTAATATTAATCCTATTAAGAAATATGCAAAAAATCCTAATATATCATTTTTATTTATCATGCTATAACTATTTTTCCATTTTTCTCAACTTCAGAACGGACTTCTGTCCAATCAGAAGACTGGCTATATTTTTCTAATAATGACTTTTCAAGTGTTATCAAAAATGCTGTGTTAGATTTAGCGTTTTTGACAGTATACAAAATAGATTCTGGCGTTATTTGTGGGCAAGTAGATAAATCCAAATCTTGCGCAAGATTTTTTATCTTAAATGAATGCAATTTAGCGCAACTTGCAAATATTCCATGTACTGAATAATTTGTATCTGGTAATGAAATTATGCCAACAACTTGTTGCAAATAAATACAACCTGCAAACATGTTAGTACAATTACTTACTAATAATTCACCCTCTTCATTTGGGGCATTCAAATCTATTATTTCAGCATCAGAACCATAAAAAGCTGAATGCATATCAATATCAGATGTAAAGCCTTGGAACCAGTCATGGCACTTAAGATATTTTGCTCTGGAGTTTGCCCACATAGCTGTATAATTAGTTGTATTAGCTACTTTGTCATACTCTTGGTCTGCTAATAGCATATCAGCTGGTGTGAGGTTAACTAACGAGCTACCAATTAGTATTTGGAATTTATTATTATCATAGTCATAATTTGCATCGAATAACTTTTTATAAACATCTATTTCAGCTTGAGTAACAGGAGCTATCATAGCTGATGTTCTTGTCCAATTTAAATATGAGCCATCTTGTATTTTTGATAAATGAAGATAATAAGTTCCATCTTTTACTGATGCTATAGCTGTAAGTTCATCAGAGCTATATTCAAGAAAATTGAAAACTATCACTAGATTATTATCAAGTACTGCTATATGGCTGAGTTCATGTACAGAATTTGCAGAATCAATTACTTGGTCAATTTCATCTTGTGGGTTTGTAACTTTATAACTATTTTGTGATAAGTTATCTCCTGTTTTAGTGGGTTCTCCTATAGTAATAGCCACAGATGCAATCGAGCTATCATCAGTCAATGATAGCTTATCTAAAATAGCATTAAAAAGTGGTGCTAAAACTTTAGCACTTGCTGAGCCTTGTTTATGTATTTGCTGCTCAACATATTTCCTCATTTCAGTTATTTCCATTTTCTTTATCTGTTTTATCAATTTCATTACTTATTCTATCTATGATTGGTTTCCAATATGTAGGAAGAGCTTTTGTAAATTCAAACCTTAATAAGTAGTATATAACTCTAAAGGCTATATTTTTTGGATAAGCTTTAATGAGATTTTTGAACCCATTTACAATATATAAATATGAAAATATATATGTAAGTGTTTTTATAACAAGTAGTGCTTCATTATAATCATTACATGAAACTACAATACCATATAGTACATAACAAATCAAAGTGTATAATAACAATTCGGCCAGTGCATTTTTTATTTTTGCCCATTTAAAATTAGTACATCTTATTATAGACACTCCATCTGCTCTCATACCACAGAATACATTAAAGCCAAATGCTATCACAAGTGCTAGTAAAAAGCCCTCTGTTGGAGTTATAACAGCCAGCAGAGGGCTAAATGTAGATAATATTATGATTTGCCATTGCGACGGGTCAAATATTTTATTCATATCAAATAACTTCTTTCCAATCAATTACTATTTCTTTACCTATTATATCACTTGTCCATCTCATAAACTGAATTCCTTCGTATCCATCAATATCAGTAGCAACCATTACTCCATAATTCCAGCAATCTTCTTCTGATTTAATTATAGTAGGATAGAAGTCAGAATATGCCATACAGGAAGTTACTATAAAATCATATAATGATGTATTGTTATAATTACCAATATTTTCAAAATATGTTTTAGCTTTAGCTTCAGTAAATATATCAATAAGATTTATATCATTTTTATTTCGTGGTTCCATCATATTAATAGCTTTTTCTGCTAGCTTTTTATTAAAATGATAGCCATGTTTCTTAATATATTCAACATATCCTGGTGCATTCATAATAGCTTTTGCTGCTTTTGAATACTTTTGAGCATCAATTTTAATTAGATGTTCATTTTCTGATTTACGAATAATAATATAACTTTTCATATTAACTTAATTTTTCAACTAATGATTTAACTAACTTTTCAATATTATCTAATCTCTTTTCTGTTTCTCTTTCTTTCAATAGAGAAGGGTTTAATTCTGCTAACAAATCAGGTGCTTTTGAAATTACCATTTCATAATATTCTTTATTTGCTAACATTTCTTTTGCATTTTTAGAACACTCTTCTATATCATCAGAAAGATTGCTCTTAGAAATAGCAATAACTAATGTGTTTCCAGCTTTAGTCTTATCTAAGTTTTCAGGTATAATATAAACACTAGATTTACCATCTATTTCTATAGTAATATCCCTATATAAAATATTTTGTTGATTAGTAAAAATATTATTATAAGATGTGTTTGTATGAAATGTGTTATTTATAATTTTACCTTGCTTTATTTCAAAACTAGATTTATCTAACACATAAACATTATCATTTTGTTTTAAATCTTTGAATAACATAGGCTTAAAAAATAAAAAGAGTGGCTAGTAGCTTACAACTATTAGCCACTCTAAAAACAACTTAAATTAAAATGGACATGTTATGTAGTAGCAGTAGTCTTATTAGCTGCAAGTAATTGTGCAATAGCAGCAGTTATTCCAGTAACAATCGCTTGTGTCTGGTCTCTCTGGCTAAGTTCACGCTGAGCATCATTGTATTTAAGCTGAAGTTCTTGCTGCCAATGATTATTCATTGTGTCAACAATTCTTTGTGTATTATCTTTGCCATTTGACTTAATATCACAAGCTACAGTCTGTATAAGATTTCCTAGGTTTGAAGCTGCACGCTCAATTCCTGTATTAGTATAAGAGAATCCTTGTTGCATAGCATTTTGAAGGTCTTTTTGGCCTAACTGATTCTCATATCCCATCTTAATAATATTTTGCTGTGTCTGACAGCAGCAATCTTTAAGTGCTATTGTCATTTGCAAATTACCATTTATTATAGAATTGATAACTTTTTCAGCATTAGAATCAGATTTACCAGCAAGCAAAGCTACACCTTGACGAACATCACAAATTGCTCCATTAAGTGCATTAAAATCACAATTCAAATTGCTAGCAAGCTGATTTATAGCAGCGGCATTACCATGAACAGCATCCATAAGAAGATTACTGTTTTGGTTATCAGCCATCTGGTTACGTAGAGAATCTATTTGAGCCTGAATAGCAGGATTTCCATTTTGCTCATTTCCCCACATTCTATTAGCAAACATCATCCACACAAGATAAACAAAAGGATTATTCATCCAATTATTCATTCCACCTCCCATAGCTGCCATCATAGTAGCTGGGTCATTATTTCGCTGATTTGCTAATGTAGCATACAAAGCATCATTGTTGTCTCTATCACCACAGCAATAAATTTTTTCAATAGTTTCAGACATAATCTTCAATTTTTAAAGTTAATAGTTTAATATTAAATTAGCTAATAAAAGCTTCGAGAGATATGCCTAAATAGGCAAGTTCAGTTCATATATTGTATTGCAACATCATTCGACATTAAAACTTTCATCATAACTTGCTGAATCAAAATCACCTCCATAATTCGCATGTTGATATCCACCTAAATTTACAATTATATTATCTACATCAAATTCACAATTTACTGATGCTAAATCACCTTGTTCTTGCCATTCTACTGACATATCAAAAGTCAAAGCATCATATTCTTCATTTTTATAATATATTTTCTTGTTACTACAAAGCCTTATTATTCTCATGGCATCACAAAGATATTCAGGTACTATGCAATTAAACTTATACGTTTTTTTACTGACTTGTGATTCGATGAAAGAATATCCTAATCGTTTAGTGACTTCTTCTTCGAAAGAATATTCTGGCTTTCCTAGTTCTGTCTTTAAATAAAGTATAAAATGAAAATTATTACTAAAAACAATTTGCCCATTTTTAAGATTAAAGCTATTTTCAGGATTCCAGTATTCTATTTTTATGCAATCATCAATATTGTTAGTATAACAAAATACTTCAGAGTAACAAACGACTTTTTCAGACGAATTATTAAATAAAACTGATACGCTTAAATAATATTGGCCTTCATACTTAAGAATATTAGATAATGGTAACCTGCCATCAAATAATACTGTTATTATTCCACTAGTATTATATGTTGACAGACCATTATCAAAAAACTGTGAAATTAAATTGCCACTTATTTGTTCATTTGTATTAGCATCATATAGAAAAACTTCTGATATTTTACTAAATGCACCACTATATACTAAACTAAACTGAAACGGTGAAATATTATTAAAGCTAGTAATTAATGGTGCTATATGGCCATACGCAAAACTACGATATCTATTTTGTAGCTTTACATCTGTGTAAAATTTTAATGGTGATAAGCACGTTAATTTAGCCATAATAATATAATTTAATTGTTTTCTGTAAAAGTAATAAATTTTATTTATTAATATTTTATTTTTAATATTTATTAATATTTATTTTGGTTCATACACAAGTGTCATACTTGTGTGATGCGTATCAATATCATAAGTCATTTCATCAACTTTTCCATTTCCAATACTTGTTTTATATAAACTTTTTAAATTTAATATATTGTTACTTTGGAATTCTACATCATGCGACATGCATTTATAAATACTTTTTATAGAAAATGAATTTTTAAGCAGCAAATCATATTCTATATTTTTTGCTGGCATATTATACATATAATAATTTTCTAAAAAAGTCCATGATGCATAATAATTTTGTACTTTTACATCATAAGGAAATTTATAGTCCTCATCATGTAAAGAATTAACTGTTACAATAGGTGTTTCATAATGGCCATCACCATACTTTGTTGCTACTATTAGTGCAAATCCATCAGATGAAAATTTATCTGGAGCTAATAGCATTAAGTCTATATCTGATGAAAAGTTTCCAGGATTTATAGTTTCAACTTTATCTTTCTGAACATAGCTTGAAATTACATCAATTTTAGGGCCATCAAAAATATCAGAACTATCATCCATCCATCCAAATTCAAATCTAGACTGTAAGTCTGATTTATTATAAGATAATTCTGTTTGACAATATAATGAATTTTGTTTATTAAATTTATCTATATAAAAAGCATTTTGTGATATATTTTTGTTATCAGAATAACTATACCCATTATCAAAATATTTAATATGCTCAATTTTAAAATTATAATTATCTATAAGCCAATAAGCCTTAAAGCAATATCTTAGCATATCCATAACTTGTTTCAAAGTAATTTCTGCTTTTTGTGCCGCTTGGTCATAATTACCTTTTAAAATATTAGATTTAGGTATTATAAATACTTCTCTATTTGCTAAATTTGATATATTATCAGGAATAGATATATTAGAGCCATATAAAAAATTACTAAATGAAGAGCTATTGCTATGCTTTATGTTAATATCTATTTTATTTAAAATAGCTTTTATAACATCAGAAAGTTTATAAGCATCTTTTATTGTATATTGTTCTTTTAAAGCATTATCAAGAATTGATATTGAATCTGCATCAAAAATAGCCCAAATAGAAGTGTTTCCCCAAGAACTTCTACTTATAGGCATAGGCTTATTAAATATATTAGTTGAATCAGAAGTTTCTTTAAAATTACTTGTAAAATATTCACCTATATCATTGATACCAAACTTTGTAGGCCATTTTACAGTTTCAGATGATTGGTAAATTCTAATCATATTGCCTACTATACCAATACATTTTTTATAATTAGCTTTATCAATTATAAAATCATCATAAGGATAGTCATAAGTCTTTATTACAGAACTTCCATAAGAAAATGAATCAACATTACAAACTAATCTAGCATATATACTATAGTTTATGCTACCATCAATTGTATATTCATCCGGTCCAGATGCATAATCTTTTGTCATTTTAATTTGTACATTAGAACCAACGTACCAGCTATCAGGCTTTATATAATAGTATGTTGTAGAATGATATCTTAGAATACTTCCAGAATCTTCTATTCCATTAGTATAAGTTTTAGTTCTTAATTCAACTCTATAAACATCATACAAGAATTTATATTGCAGACTCATAGACCCGTTACTTCCATCATGTAAATACTTTAAGTCAGACGAATATAATACACCGTAATCATCTTTACTGTCAGCATCACCTTTACTTTTAACTTTTGTGAGTTTTATAAATGTTACGTATTTCGTCGTTGTATCTCCAAATAACGTATATGCTGGTGAGAGCCACTCATCACTATTATTACATTTAAATGTTAAAGAATTATTAGGAAATATCGGTAGCTCAACATTTATTTCGTAGAAGGCAGCTGATTTAGCAAAATAGTATTTATTAAGAAGTTCTTTTTCATCATCAATGACTTCATTTACATCATCTTCAAAGTAAGTACCGTTAGATAAAAAGCATGAATACGAATCTGCACCTAAAATATATGTTTGTATAGCAAATCTTTTGTATAATTCAATAGGAGTTGTTGGTACTCCAATTTTTAGTAAGTCATAAGTGTTTTCATAGCTATCCATTATATTTGTATAGCTATCAATAGCAGATAACTTTAATTCAACTAATTTTTTTGTTAAATTTAATTTACAATCAACTTTAGAAAACTTATTTATAGATACTAGTATATTACTTTTATTATAAATAGCAAATAGCATTTCACTTTCAACGCTTGCATTATTTATATAGTCAAAATCTTTTCCAAATAATTTAATAGAGCCATCTATAGTTTCTCTAAAAAATTCTTGGTTTGTTTCTTTTTTATATTTAAGCTTTATATTTTTATAATGAGGAACGACTTGAAATCCTACATAAAACCAAATTTTCTGAGAATATTGTTTTTTAATATCTTCTTCTTTTAAATTTTCTGTATCAAAAACAGGCTCTATGTTAATAGAAATTTGAGTTGTTCTATTATCTAATTCTATTTGATTTTGTTTACTTATAAATTTTTTATATCCTATAAATGTTTGGTTATTAAACATAAAAATACTAGCTGATTTAAATGAAATAGCAGGATTCATTATGAAAATTGGCTTTTCATTCTTATTAATTCTGTTTGGTATAACAAAAATATCAGAACTAAATATACCATTTTCACTTTTTACAGATTCACCATTTTCATTCCACATGTACTGGTCATTTAAATCTAATCTAGAACCACTAAGAACATAAAATTTATTATCATTTATCATATTAAATCTCCTCTGTGTTTAATTTATAAATCTCTAGAGAGTTTTTATGTATTAAACTTATAATTATAAAGCAAAATTCATAAAAATCTCTAGAGAATACTTTAATTATTGATTATTGTTTTAACATTACCTTTTATCATAAGAATTCGGCCATCACCAAGCATAAAAACTTGTTGCTTATTTTGTTCTTTTATTTCAGCCAAATTTCTTTCTACATTTGATAAATCTGTTTTATTATCTATTTGTATTAAATTATGCTGTATATTATCACCAGAACTAAATGCTGCTGAAAATTTATCTTCAAAAACTCCACTATTTAAGCTTTTAATAACTTCTGGTAAAACTTTTTTATATTTTCGAGTATTTCGTTTGTTTATAATAGCTAAAGCTTCACCACCTTCAGCTCTCATATTTTTACCTTCTTTATTTTTCGTATGCAAATCAATATCATTTCCAGATGCATGGGAGCCGCCTTCCAAAAACTCAAGGCCACCTTCTCCATAAGTAGAATTTGCAGCTTTTGTTGCTTGTCTAGCTTTTATTTTTGCTACAGCAAATGAAGTAAACATAGTTGCAATCATGGCTATAGCTAATGCTGGGCCAACAATAGGAATACCTGATAACGACTTCCATATATTAGCTGATGCAGTTATAAGAGATGAAGTTTGTACAATCGTATCTATAGCTTCTTGCCTTCTTTGTGCTGCTGCTAAAAGCTTTTCTTTTTCTCGTTGCTTTTTCTTTTCTTCCTGTAGTTCCTTTTTGGCTGTTGCAACATTATTAGCATATCCATTTGCCCTGGCTTCCATTTCTCCTTCATAAACAGATTGAGCTGCTTCTACACGCTTTTCAGCAGCATCCACAGCTGCTTGAGCAGCATCTACTTCTGCTTGAGCAATGCTTTGTAAATTACTGATAATATTATCACATGCATCATTAAAGCCTTTTATAGCTTCATCATCAGCACCAGGTACATAGCTAAACAATGCTCCAAGAACTCCATATTGTCCAATTCTTGATATGATACCATCGGAACCACCACTAGCACTTATTTTCTTAAGTTTATTGTTAATAATCTTTATAGTATTTTCAGCAGCTTTTAACTGTAAATCACTCCAATCTAGTGCTCCAGCTTCAGCAAGATTTATTTTAAGTTGCCACATATCTCGCTCAGCTTTAAGTTCTTCTTCTTCAATTTTAGCAGATGATGCTTTTGTTGCTTCTAGTTCTGATTTATTAAATGCATCAATTTGTTCTTGCCTATTTATGAAATATTTACCTTGTAACAACAGTGATTTTTTATTGTACTTTTTATTTATATCTTCTTCACTTTGCCTTTCTTCTATACTCTTTTGATTATTTTTTGCTATTTCTAATTTTCTTTCAATTTCATTCTGCTGTATTAGTAACTGTGTTTGTTCAAATGAGCCTTCTTTTGTTAACTCAAGAGCATTATCGATAAATCGTTTTCTAATATTTAATATCTTTTCATCATATTCAGCTTCTATTTTCAATCTGTTAGCATGATATTCTGCTGATTGCCTTTCTGTAGGTTTTCTAGCTGTAACAGTTACTCCAAGTTCATCTCCATTTGTTTTTGCTCCAACTGTTTCTACTGTAGAAGGTGGAATAATAGCTCTGCTAAATTTTTCATCTGCTTGTTGTAATCTTAATTGCTTTTCCTTTTCAAGCTCATCTGCTAAAGAATCATACCTAAATTGCATATTTTGTCTAACAACTTGCATGTTATCAATTACTTCTTCATTATTTATATCAGCAATTGTATCTTGTAGTTGTTTTTGAGTATTTTCAATGGTTGCGGTTATCATTTTTTGCTGAACTTCAACTTGTTTTCGTTGTTCTTCAGTCAAAGCCTTAGTTCCTTTTTTACCAGCAAGTATTTCTTTATTTTGTCTAAATTTTTCTTGCAGTTCACGTATATTAGCTTCAGCCGAATCTATTGATTCTTGTTTACGCTTTTTGAATTCATCACGTAACAATTCTGTTATGCTCGCTTCATATTTTTTTCTTATTGTTAAATCATTTTTCCAAATTTTATCAGTTAAATCTTTTTCTCTTTTCTGCCTATCTTTATCAAACTTATGAGCTGAATCTATACCAGCTTTTTTTAAAAGCTCATCAGCTTTATTCTCTAAAGTATTAGCATATTTTATAAAAGAATCAGCATTTTCTTCAGCAGCTTTTTCATCTTTTTTATACCATTCTATTTCAACAGATGTTAATGTTTTTAATCTTTTCTGATAGCCTTCTTCAGAAGGACTTGTACTTCCCAATGCCTGAGCACCAATTGCATTACCTACAAACGGTGCAAGTCTAGCTATAGATTTTTCTAAAAATCCCGGGCCATTTTTTTGTTTTGTCTCAGCTTTGTTTTTAGCAATTAAGGCTTTTTCATATTCTTCAGCAGCTAATTTTGTTGCAGCAGCAGCCTCAGCTCTTAACTTCATAGCTTCAATAAGAGTTTTTGTATTTTTTACTAATACATTTTCTGCATTACTTACATTTCTTATTGATACATTTAACTTATCAAATTCAGATTTATTATCTTTAATAAATTGTTTTTGTTTTTTAAGATTACTACCTAATGATTTCCACTCGTTTTGTAATTTTTTAAGAGATGCTACATTATTGCCATAATCTCCATTAGTTTTTTCAAGTTCTTTTGAGACATCACTAATTATTTCTTTTGTATTTTTAGCTTGAGCTTCACCTTTAGCTAATTTAGTGACCCAATCAATAATAGCTTTTCCGTTATATGAAAGAGCAGTTATAAGTACTATAAGAGCTGTTTGCCAACTGAAAATCGAAGATACTATTGTTTTCATAACACTTTGTGTTGGCTTACCATCAGCTATTAGTTGCTTATTTTTTTGTCTTACTCTTTCTATTTCATCCCATAAAATAGGTAAGTTATTTGAAATTGCCAAAAAGAATGTGTTTAATGACACAGCCATAGATGGAACTTCTCGTACGATTTGATTCATCGCATTGCCGAGCCCATTCCAGCTCTTTGCATAATTACCTACAGATAGTCTATGGTTGCCAACTAATTCTTGCAAATGCATCATGCGCTTATATAAATCTAGTGTTTTTGCTTCAAGGTCTTTACCTGTGGCTGTGGCAAAGCGCTCTGCTTGAGACATAGCATTAAGCTTAATTTTATTATATTCATATTGTGCTGATAACTTTTCATAACTACCTTCTTTACTAGCATTAATTTTTGCTTCAAGAGTAGCTAATCTATTAGCTTGTTGTATTTCTATATTAACTTGCTTAAGCTTTAAATTTTCTTTTGAAAGAGCATACTGAAGTTTCTCTTGTGCTGCTGCTAGCTGGTCTATAGTTTGTTTTTCTTCTTTCTCTCCAGCTAATACTGCTTGTATTTCTTTTTTGACTGCTATTAGTTTTTGGCCTTCTTCACTTCTTAAGTAATTTAATCTCTGTTGAGCTTTCTCAAGTTCTGTCATTTGAGCAACTTGAGTTTTCATTTGATTATTTAGCTCTCCTAATCGTGTTTTTATATTAAGAATATTACTAAGAACTTCGCCACCAATTGCAGCATCATTTCTTTCTGCTTCTGATAATGATTGCCACAATGCAACATTATCTTTGAGTTCAGCTTTTAACTTATTGTATGAGCCATCAAGTGAAGCTATTATTTTCTTTTGATTTACACTTGAAGCATTAAATTCTTTTGTTTGTTCTTTAAGCCATGCTACTTGCTTTCCAGTATCAGTCATAGCAAAAGCTAATTCTTTTTGTGCTCGTTCAAGCCTTGATGCTGCTATAGCGCTTTCATCAATAGCTTGCTTGCCTTCTGTTGATGCACTACTAACTTGTTTAAGAGCATTTACAATTTTTATAGCGTTAGCACGAACAGCATTTGTTATAATTCCAAATTGCTTATTCATATCATCAAGCTGTAAAGTTAAATACTCTATGCCTGTAGTAACATCTTCTGAAAATAAATCAGAATATTTTATTTTACCAGTATCTTCTGCCATCTTTATTTTCTCCTTGATTTTTTGTAAGCTTTAGCTTCAGCTTCTGTTTGCTTAGCAATATTATTCAAAGTATTATAAAACTCAAGAACATTTAATTTTTTAGCATTCATTCCAGCTTTTTGTGAAATTAGCATACATGATGTTTCAAACTGCTTATCATATTTAACTTCAACTGAATCTTTGCCATTAAATGATTTAGGCTTATACATCCTAAAAAGCTCATCTTCTATAATTCTTATGCTTTCAGAATTATCTTTATTATCAATAATTCCTTCAAGTATAAGAATTGTTTTTCTTTTTAATTTATCATAACTCTCTTTTTCTTTAATATCATTAAATTCACTTGGAAAATATACTTCTAATTCAGTGAAAAGTTTTTTTTTGACTGATAGAAGTAAATTTATCAAAAATGAATGCTTTATTGTTTTAATATCATCAATTATTCTTTTTAAGTTATCATCAGATAAATCATGATTTACTTTGCCATCAATACTATATATGAGAGCAGCAAAAGCCATATATCGTGGTGAGATATTAGCTGATACCATATACATCGTCTGGCGTAAATTTTGTATTTCTTGTTGGGCTTTCGATATATCTGTTTTTATAAGTTTAGCTAAATTTGCTAAATGTGCATCTATAGAATCTACATCAGAGCCTAATCCAGAATCAATTAATAAAAGCTTATTAAACTTTTGAAAGTTTACTATCGGCATATCATCTATACTATCATAAATTTGATATATACGATTATTTATTTCTACTTTTTTCATAATAGGAACCTAATTATCGGAGCTGACAAAAATGGAGTTAAAAGCCATGAAGCATCAAAAAATAATATTGATGTGCTTATAGCAAATATTAAAGAAACCCAAAAGCTTAAGCAAAAATCGCAATCTAGCATTTTGGCTATCAGTTGAAAAATTTTTCTATTACTTACAAAATATAATGAATCAAAGCAATCTCTAACAGAATACCTGTATTCTGTTTTAGTGAACCACAATATAAAAAAAGTGGCTGATAAAGATACTATTATTATTTGATATATCGTTGGCATAATTCTCTTGTTGTTAAATTAAACTCAAATCTTAATCCAGAATAAGGGTGCATGAAAAATAATTTATCCATTGCTTGTATATTTTGCCCAGAATATACATAGCTATTATAAATTTTTTCTAATGAATACCCTTTATATAGATTTTCGAATCTTTCATATATTTTATTTATCGTAAGCCTTCCTGTTTGCTTAATCAAACCTGGTGTCGATAAAACTCTTATTATCTCATCTTTTACTTCTTCAGTATACATCGCATCTGAATCTGAAAAGATAGAATTTAAATTAAACCAAAAAATTATAGCACCAGAAAAAGTAAATTGAGGTGTAGACTGAACAACTTGTGTAATTTCTTGAGAATCATATATATCAAACCAAGAAAAATTGCCATAGTTATCATTAGGTAATAATGATATGTATTCAGAATTGCCAGTATACGCAGCTGGGTATATAAATTTTCCACCATTATCTTGATGTTCTACAAGCTTATATGCACGCCCAAATGCATAATCTAGCCACTTTAATTTTTCTTTCAAAGTAGCTTGTATATCCTGTATTACTTTATCTAATAATACAGGATTTTGCTTAATTGGAATATTTAAATTATAATCATTCATTTCTCGTTAAATAATTTTTAAAATGTTCTTTTAACTTTGGCCTTATATACTCATTTAACAATAAACTTAAGTTTTCATTAGTAAGCCTTAATATTTTATCTCCGTATTTCTTTTTCAAATATCCACTTTTTACATTGTCTGTTAAGCTAGTAACATAAAATCCGTCAACATCAAAAGCAACGGCTAATGAAGAATACCATTCTCCTGTATCTTTGAGTGTTACTCTATTAGTTGGTTGTCCTCTTTTGCTTTTATATTTAATTGTAGATGGTCTATAAGGAGCATACGACATTATTTCAGTTTTATTACCATTAATACCTTGTTCATATAACTGGTTTTGCGTAATAAGACCTACAATCTCATCACTATAATTTTTAATTTCTTGTACTAAAAATTCACCTAATATATCATCATATTTTCTTAGCCTCCAAGCTAAATTTCGTATTGATAGATTAAAATATCGTATTGCCATACTTTTTGATTTTAAACAGACCTATATTTTATACCATTATTTATACAAGGTAAGCATACTCTATCTAAACCTTGCGTAGATAGATTAAGAGCTTTCATAGCAAGCTCTTGTTCATAACATAAACCAGATTTTTTCATACTAGATGAATCACCATCTAATTCATATAATATATCAACCTTTGATGCATTTATAGAATGCCTATTTGTTCTAACATTTGGGTTATAAGCAAATTCTCTAAGAAAATCAATTGCAACTTGCTTAGCAATAACATCTTGAAAAATACTTCTTTGCTTTATTATAAAATCTGTCAAATCACAATACACTGATACTTCAAGATTTATACCATAGTTTTTATCATAAGTGTAAATCATATCATTTACATCCCACATGTGAACTAATTGCTTGGCAAAATCATCATTAAAGTCATTATTAAAATCAAGTGTTACATCATCTTGAATATAAAAAGGATGTATTTCAATATATTTAGACCAAGCTTGCCATGATAAAAATTCTTGCCTTGAACATGCCTTACATGGTCCTGTTGACCAATCTCTTGATTTATATATAGCCTCACTATCTTTTGGCAAACTTGCTTGGTAATATCCTATATACCAACTACCTCCAGCATCATTTACTGAACTTTCATAAGGTAAAAATATATCTTCAGAAGGAGTAAACCATTCAATAGAATTATTTCTTATTTTTGTAAATTCTTGAACATATATAGGAGAATCATTACTGGAGTGCATAATAAATATTTTATATTTACCTGGTTTAGTGAATTGAAGCCCTATTTTTTCTATTTTAACAGTTACTCCTTTTGACCTCACAGCATCTATTTCAAAACCTACAAAGTTTCTTTTATTTTTTATAGTATCAACTATTCTACCTGTGCCATCAAAAAGTGTTTTATTTTCTATTAGAGTTTTTGATGCTTTTTCGGCTAGTTTTAAATTTACAAAAGTAGTAATAACCTTAACAATACTAGCTTTGGTTTTATTTTCTAGCCACTCAGAAAACAGATCTATTTCTTCCCAATAATCAGCCCTTGTTATTGCTATTTCTTCTGGTACATCATATTTGGCCTTATAAAATTTGTCTTCTACTGAAACTATATCATTTTCTTTGTAACTTTTTGAAACATCATGTGCTTTAGCATAACCACATTTATTAAAATCTGGTGCTATACTTAAAAGATTAGTATATGTTAATAGTGGATGTACTTGTTGAAAATACATTCCGCTTTCACTTTTAGTAAGTGATTCTTTTATATTTAAATCATGTACTTCATAATTTTGTTGCCATCCAACCAAATGAAGTAAATTATCTTGTATTTCTTTTATTCTTATCATAATATGTTTAATTAAAAAGCGGGAGAATCTGCACTTTTTATAGTGAGACCTCCCGCCGGACCATCAAGTTAATAACATCAATAAAATGCTAAATAACACAGAATGAATTTATATAATTAAGCATCAACATTCTGAACTGGAACTGCATAAGCTGCATTTTCACTTGAAATGTTAAATCCGATAATTGGACTAGCGAGTGATTCTGCGCTACTGTTATAAGCTGTCAGGAATGCTACATCTACAGCAAAGCCATAGTGCTCTTTACGAGTACGTGTCATATCAGCTGTAGCTGCTCCAGCAATAGTATTATAGTCTCCTACTGAATCATAGAAGTAAGTACCACACGGAATATTAAGCAATGGAAGTGTAGCAATTCCCCATTCATGGCCATCACCAGAAACTGTACCAAGCAAGCAATCGCGCTCAAATCTTGTCATAAATCCAAGTGAACCAGAATTAATAGCATAGCCTTGAGCATATTTTTTAGCTGGAAGGGCCATATTATTTGTTAGGTGAACGATCTTATTGCCAAACTCATTCTGCTTGTTTACATCATTATAAAGGCCGTGCTGCGCAAGCTTTCTCATAATTGATTCAACACCCGCATCACCTACAATATGCAACTGGCCAAAGAAGTCATTAGCAGCCATGATTGGCTCAAGGTCACCAAAAATATTTTCTCGCTCAGTCCATTTTGCATTGATTACATTTCCTGTCTTATCATACAAAAGCGGATTTTTGATAACTTGAGTTTTTGCTGCTGCCAATTTAGCAAGAGCATCCTGGTCAAGCTTTTGTGCAAGCTTATAAATATATTTCATAAGCTTTGTTTCAAAATCTTTCTGAATGCCAATTTCATTATTCATATACATTGCAGGTGCAATAGTAAATCCGAATGTATAAGTGGCAAACTTAATCTCAACCATTCGAGATGTATTCTCACTATCATCGATTGTTAATGTTCTGGTATCGCCAATAGTAATACCTCCATCATAATCAATAACAGGTGTTTCTAGTACATTTCCAATACTAGTACGAGCTTTGTCAACCAATTCTGGTGTCAAAATTCCGGTCGGGTCACTAGACTGCTGAATGAAAGCATCAAGGGCACCATACCTACTTGGGCGATACTCATACTTATCCAAGTTTGAGTTAGCGCGGATGTTCTGAATTCTTGTTAAAACTAAACTCATAATATAATTTTTTAATTAAACATATTTGATAACTGAAATAGTGTATTACCCTTGTACAGCATTCAGCTTTTTATCGTATAGGCAATTCTGAAATATTATTCTCATTTCTTATCTCTAATAGTTTTATTCCGAACTCTGGGTTATCTCTAGTTACTCCAGAGGCGAGCAAATATTTTTCAATAGCAGAATCAGCTGCTACTTGTGTAGCTACTCCAGACAAATCTAGTGTGCCACTATTTGCATTTGGTTTATTTGGAGACGTTCCACCTCCTGGCTGCTGCTTACCAGTATCAATAATATCCTTAAGGCTTGTTTCCATTATCAGCTCATCAAGAGTGTAAGGATTGAGGTTGTTCTTTGGGTTATTGATAGTATTATTATTTTCGTCCCTAAGTACAAACTTCTTATCACCTTTATCATTTTCAATAAAGTCAGGAGTACCTTTAGAAAGAACTTCGTCTTTAGCAGCATTAATAAGAATTTTCTTAACTGATTCTGATACTCCATCTTTAAACTTTATTCCAGACATCGCATTTGTAAATGCAAAATCTATCTGTGCTGCTTTTATTTTTGAATTGTATTCTGTTTCTTTAGTAGTAAGTTCTTCTTGCTTCTTAGTCAATTGAGATTGAAGCTGAACAACTTGATTTTGTGCATCTTTGAGTTGCTGCTTAAGAACTGCATCTTGTGAGCCTTTTTCTATTTTTATTTTAAGTTCATTAACTTCTTTATTTGCAGCATCTAAATTAGATTGGATAGTATTTACATTATTAACTTTGCCTTTATAATCATTCAAAACTCGTTTCAAATAATCATAACTTTTTTCTCCATTATTTTTTGGCATATTTGTTATGCCAAAAATATCAGTATCATATTGGCCATGAAGAGCACCGATTTTAGTTCCTATTACTGTGGCTTCATCATTTTTTGACAATTCAGTAATAGCTGCTTTCTGTGCATCAGTTAATGCTGCAGTAGCAGAATTCTGATTAAGCATTTCGATTGTTATCATATTCTAACTTTTTAGTCCTTGTTTACTAGTTCTTTAGCATCATTAAATGGGTCATTAATTACTTTAGTAATCTGATAGCCGAGTCGTTTAAATGACTGCTTAAACAATTGCCACTCACCAAATGAGAATACCATTTTCTGTGGTTTATTAATCTCTTTTCCTGTTTTAGCACTAAAACGATTACCAAAAGCAATCATAACTTGCACTAAATTTTCTGTGCCTGGCTCTATATCACTTACAGATGTAAGCTCTTTATCAATATCAGCTATCCGAGATGTGATATCAGCAATTTCTTTCTCGTCTTTAACTGGCTGCTCCTTCAGTTCTTGTAATCGGTCCATCAAGTCCTGTTTCAACTCTAGGAGCTCCTCCTTGCTTGTCGAATTCTTTGACATAATCTAACAATTTATTTTTAATTATACTTATTTTTTCATTAAATGGCAATGTTGAACCAAATTCAACAATATCAATGTTTTCACGTTCAAACTTAGCTATTAGCTCTGAAAAATTAATTTTTAGCTTTATGAAATTAACATTGAGTAAGTCTTTTTCATACAACTGAGTTAACTCTTGCAGAGTCTTATTTGGGTATGGCTCTAGCTGCCTAAGAATTTGCATTCTTTGCAATACAATAGGGTTGTTTTGGTATTCAACCTCAAGAATCTGTTGCATTATTGCATCAAGCTCAGCTTCTGACGCTCCCATTTTCTTAGCAGCATCATACTTGCTATACAACTCTTGTATTGTGAACACATAAAATTCTGTTCCCCAACTTATTGAAGATGACAAAAAGCTATTACCATATCGTAACTTACAAATTGTATCTTCTACAAATTTCTGCGCTGTTTCAAAGTTTGTTTTTAAAGCATTGAGAACAGATGTTTTGCTCTCAAAGTTAGCGGCCACTTGCGTTTCATTAATAGCTTCTTTTTCACTCACAGCTGCACTACCACCTTGACCAACAACTGATATAACTATCTCGTCATGTAAACGAGTTAATTCATCTGTGTTATAATCAAGTGAATCTTTATCTATTGTAGTAATTTGAACTGGATTTCGCATATCTGAAATACCTTCTGTAGAATTTGGTATAGGTATTTCAAGAAATGAGCCAGGTCCAGCTATTCTTTTTTCACTACAGCATGGGCATCTTTTTACTGAGCCATCTGATAGTATTTCGTAATTTCCATCAGAATCTCTCAGATATCCACCATCACAATACTCTCCTGTTTCATTATTTTCATAATTACAATCAGCTTCGTAAGCAGAATATATTGGATATGGTGCATACAAATCAAGGTGCTGCTTGGATATTGAGAAAAACAAATACCAATCAAGTCGTGAAAGCTCTTTTACTATTGGATTTTTCTTTACGTCAATGTATTTTTCATTTATAGGAGTAGACCAGAAAAATCTTGCAAGTGGAAAACCGAGATTATGTATAGCCTCTGATTCCAATGATTTTATTTCATTTTTATCATCTAATTCAAATATACGAATTGAATTATCATCAAATACAGCAATTTTGTGTTCTGGCTGTTTAAATATAAGCCATTCAAAATCAGTTGTACTGCCTTTAACCAGTTCATAATCGATGGCTTCACTTATTTCAAGCCAATAAAAGTAAGGCTCTGGCCTAAAACCTGTTTGTTCTTTCGGTAAATCTATTACAAGAATGCTGTTTGGAGATATTTGCATTCTTTTCCACCCTTCTGTTTTCCAAATATTAGGTTCATGGAGAGAGTTTTTCTTATAATTAAGCCAATCTTCTAGCATCTCTGACGAAGTGAACTGATACGATGATGATGCATTGCGGCTGTAGAAAACTCTCTCCAATTCCCTATACACATCTTCAAGAACCGCAGACGTAGACAAAGGATAGCGAAAAAGATGTGTGAAAGTATCAAACTTGTCTTTTGGCAGCAAATGTGAAACCCAATCTAAGAATATAGTAGCAGGTTCGGTATAGTCATATAGAGATACATTAGTTTCTGTATGGAACCTAATGCGCTTTTGCAGATTTATTGCTTTCTGAATAATTTTTTTCTTATTCGGCTTCTGCAGTATTTCTCTTATTTGACTTAAGTCTAATACCATATTCTTCTGTATATTCGTATTCGCTGTCTTCTGGAATGGCCCAGCCTCCATTTAAGGCTGGACCCATATCTAAAATTCTTTCAGCATGAGTTATTTCAAACTCTTGACTGATATCGCCTGCTTCAAGGCGAACCATCTTTGCTTTCTTTCTAACTTCACGCATATAAGTTTAATTTATTCTGATTTAACATTTACAAGGTCTGTAAGCGGATTATAATCAAGCAAACTACTTGAAAACATAATCAAATTATCAGACCAGTTTGGGAAAAAGCTCCAACTAATTGTATTACTGTCAGGCTCCTCATATCCGCCGAGATTCTTATCACCTACAAAGAACTTATCAACTGGAATAGGATAGAACGTTGTTGAGTTTGGTGTATCAGCCAAAACACCGAGATTACCATTTTCATCAATCAATATCACACCTATATTTTCACACGAATACTGCTTAAGTGCTTTAATTGTACTCTGCGACTCTTGATAAATAACACCACTAAATGTAGTAGGTTCACGACCAATTACAATTTCAACTCCACCAAGTGTCTGGTTACCACCTCCAAATGTACGAGCTTCTCCAGGTTCAGTGGTTGGATTCTGAATATATGGAGAAATTATAAGTTTAGTACCATCAGCAGCTGAAAATAAAGGTGTTACTGTTGTTTTCTTTTTCAAAGTCTCTGATGAAATACTATTCTTTACTCCACTAGATTTATAAATTCGTGTAATAATTACTTTTTGAATCTGCCCAAAACTCTCTTTGCACTCTGCAATATCAAGGTCTGCAAGATGTTTGCCTACAGGGCATCCACAATTTAGTCCCATACTTTTTTATTTATATTTTTAAATTAAACATAAAATGCAAAATGCTTTCGAGTTTTTAATAAGATTGCATTTGCACAACTATCTCTATCGCAAAAATACTAAATATAATAAAAACTTTTAAATATTTGGTGTTAAAAATCTTTAATTTAGTAAACATTTTATCTAACTAATTTTATTACGCGTACGCGAACAATAATATATAAAATTATAATAAAAGCTCTAGAGAACATTTAAAATATCTCTAGAGCTTTTATTAATTTCTTTTTATTATTCCTCTATGGCTGTTTTTGCCAATGTGCATTTCATAACACCCAGTTAGACAATCTGGAGCATCATCATGCTGTGAACGCCGTTTATTATCTTTTCTATAACTAGTCAATGCTGTATAGAATTTAGGCCACATTTTATCCCAGCCATCAGGCATTAATATTTCTTGTTGAACATTAGCAGACCAGTTAAATATACGTGAGAATTTGTTTTCTGTTTGTGTAAAGAATTCAACTACACACCTAAAGTTTCTTATTTGTGTTCTGAGTATTCTTCTAATATTTCTGCCGAAGCCTCTACCACCATTATTTGATTCGACTTTGCATCTATTGGTTTTATTGCTGTTAAGCATTCTGGCTGTTTGTGGCTCAGTTATTTCCATCGGGTCTTTTGTGTAAAGAACATCTGTTACATATATAAATTCTGGCGTATCTATAAAGCATATTGAGCATAGGGCATCAGCACCAGTATCAGCAGTATCAGTATAATTCCATTTATGTTGTGCTTCAGGTCCTTGTGGTAACTGTTCTGGTGTGTATGTCTTAAATCCATCTGGGTACATAAGGCCTTCTTTTGGCTTAGGGTCCTGCATATACTGAGTGTCAAAAATTATAGGATTTAACTCTCTCATTTTATGGAGCTCTTCAAGTGTATGCTTCATAGGCCATAATGCAGATTCATTACCATCTTTATCTACTTGAATTGCTGGCATTGAGAGTACAGTCCATTCTTCAGGCTCTTTATCAAGCAAATACCCACACAAATCATTTTCATGTAGTCTCTGCATTATTATCACAATTGGTGTGTTACGTGAATTTACACGATTTCGAATTGTTGATTCAAATCGTGTATTGATGCGCTCACGAACAACATCTGATTCAGCATCTTCTGGCTTCATAGGGTCATCTATAAGAATTGCACCATTAAAGATATTCTTCCTTGCATCCATCAAGCCAAGAACTTGATTCAATTCCTTATCAAATGTGAGGTCATCATAACTCAGGTTCGCTTCATCTACTTCATCTACCTGTCCTGCACCAAATCCAGTTACCTGTCCTTGTGTTGACACAGCATAAAACTCTCCTCCAGCTACTGTTTTCCATCTTTCTGATGCTCCTTTTTCTTTTTCTAGCTGTGAATTAGGAAAAAGCATTTTATATAATGGTTCCATCATAATATTTCTGATAGTAGCAGAGTTATCTTTAACGAGCAAGTCAGAATATGACAGATGAAGGAATTTACATGTTGGATTAAGTGCGTAGCACCATGATGTGAACATCTTAATGACTGTTTCAGTTTTTGAGTATCGTGGTGGCATATTTATCATTAACCGCTTGCATTTACCATCGACAACATCTTGAAGAGCATTAAATATCAATTGATGGTGATGATTAGTAGCAAATGAACGATGATATTGTGCTTTAAACATTGCTTTCGTATATTTCTCAAGAGACGAGAGCATATCTAAGCGAAGCAATTCTTTTGTATCAATCTGGTGCCCAGCTATTTTAGCATGGACATCAGACTGCATTTTTTCAAGCGTTGAATGTTTTACCATATTTCGTTGTATTTAAATTGTTCCCAAGTAGTTCCACCACTTGTTTTACACTGAGTTTTTTTTAGTGCTCCTTCTACATAAGCTAAATGATTTAAAAGTGAGGCTTCTTCAATATTTGGGTAAATAAGAATTGGACTACTTGAAGAAATGTGTTCTTTTTTAATAATTAGTTTCTGTATTACTGGCGATATTTTATAGCCTTTGCTTCTTTCTTTATTATAATTCGCTTTTGCTACACTAAAATCACTAGAAGATTTGATTTTTACAGTAAACCCATTCATAGGTATTTGCATAATTATATTTTGTAAAAATAATTTATTTTGTGATGCTGGAAATTTGCAAATTCTTTTCGCTTCTCTGAGCGTGAAAACTGTTATTTTTTCTTTATAATCTTTTAGCTCATAACATATTACTTCACCTCCAAAAAATACATTTTTCTTTGTTTTTGCAATACACTCTCTTTTTATGCTCCACAATAGGTCATCAGCATACTTCCAATAATACCCAAGTGTTGTGCCTTTACTTATTCCATTTAAAGAGTAATTTATACTATATGAGTTAGCACTTTTATTAATGGACAATGCAGCAGCTCTTATACTTCTATGCAATCTATATGGCTTCATATTAGGAAATATCTGTATAACTGGTCTATCAGATATTTTTACATATTGGTTTTTTAGTAGTTCTGAATTCATATAACAAAAATATCCAGCTTCTGTTTCTAGGTTATTTTTGATGCTTGCTTCAATTTCTTCTTTACTAAGGAGTGTGTCTTCTTCGGCCTCTTTAATTGAATTATATTCTCTTGAGACTAATAATGCCTCTTTATCAATTAAATAAATTTGTTCTTCCATCTTCTGTGTTTTTATATGTTATTATTTTCCAATTATTGTGTCACGAATTATCATGTATGCCTCTCTTGAAACTACTGTATTTGGTATTATGCCTTGAGTAGTTGGAATCTGCTGTGTTTGAGGCATTTGTAGCTGAACCTGGCCTACTTTACCAAAAATTCGGTCCCATAATTTTTCTATAGTTTCAATATTGCCAATTCTTGCATCTTCTTTAAGTCTCTTAATTACAGTTCTTATTGCTAATGGCACTTTAGGATTTGTATAAAGAGCATCTAACTGTGATTCATTACACGTGAGCAGGCAGGATAATAAATTATAAGTGTCTGCACGTGTAAGATACAAATTTAGGTTTATACCTAATGAATCAAGCATTTTCACTACATCTCTTTTTGTTGTTCCTGCGTATGGAGATATATCTGAATGCCCGCTTCCAGCTAAAAAGTTTTGTGCTTCAGGAGAATTCTCAATAACTTCAAGTTCTGCTAAATTCTGCTCAGCAATTCTTTTATCTGTTTCATATTTTTCTTTCTCTTTTTCAGTCATTCCATAAGTAGGATTTTTCTTTCGTTCTTCTAGAATTCTTAATCTGTTCTTTTCTGCAAGTTTCATCTTAGCAAGTGTAGCAGCGTTGAGCTTTTGTTTCTTTTCTGACAGCATTTGTTGTGCTCTTTGCTCGTTAGTCTGTGAAACTTCATAGTTTTCATTATCTTCATCGTGTTCTGGTAGCAGTGAGGCTACTGTGCTGATATAAGTTTCATCTGTACTCATATTTGGATAGAAATTTTTAATGTTTTCTGCAAAAATACTAATAAATTCTATAAGTTGAAAGATTTTTATGTTAATTTTTAATAAAAAAAGTCATTGAAACTGTATGAATTTAATTACAAAGTCTATTGTTTCTCCTATTTGAATACACTTAACTAATTGAAAATCAATTCTTTAAGTCAATAAAATGAACCATGTTCTATCAACAACATTTCTGGAGACTATTAGAGAACTTTTCTCCGGATTAAATCCGAGAATTATCCTATCTATTCTCGGATTTATCTCTCTTCTCTCCTATTTTACCCTTTATATTAATAGTTTATATATATATTTATAAGGAATAACTCATTGAAAATCAATCACTTAAGTATATACAAAAATGGTAACAATATAAAGAAACAATAGATTTCTTTTTGTTCATTGTTTATTCGTTGAAAATCAATCACTTAAGTACTCGTGAACAAATGTTAATACTTGAATCTCTTCTATTTTTATATTTTCGGCGATTTTCTTTACAGCAGTGATACTCTTAAGGCCTAGATTTTATAAATATAGATTTGTAGCCAGTTTTCAAATTAGAAAATTTAGAAACTAGAATTGTTTTCCTAAAATCCTGAATGCGACAATGTACATGTACTACAGAGGGACGGCTTCACTGCTTTTCACAAATGGGGCCCAAAATTTTAAGCTTATTCACTGACTTTTATTTGACATGCTCTATGCCTCTCTGCCTGTCAAAATTTTAGAATTTATGAAAAATATTGACAAATTCTGATTTTATGAAAATATTTGACAAATCCATATATCCTTAAAGGCTGTCAAATTAAAATCAGTGAAATATGCGCTCTATCGCGCTCAAATCCATTAATCGATAAATTTATCGCTTTTAATATTTGAGCGCGATAGGGCTGATTTGAGGCATATTGGGGACGATTTAAATTAATTAATATAATATTCGAATTTATTATGCCCATATGCCCACACACGCACACATACACACACCCACACACACACGTGCACATACCTAATACATACGCCTGCGCACGCATACAACGCATATAGGCGTACATGCCTATGCACATACGCCTATAAAATAAAAATTTTAAATAAAAAATTATTTATGATTTTTTAAATAATATTTTGCATATTTTTTGAGCTCTATGCGTGCGAGCATGCATGTGTGTGAGCACATGTGCACGCTATTCACGTACGCGCTCCCATGCCCACGCATGTCCGCCCCGTGCATGCCCAAATTATTTAATTTAATTATATAATTATTTAAATTTTTGTCAATTATTTTTATTTGCTCTTCGTATACGTGCGGGGGCATGCACTCGAGCATGCCTGCATGCGAGCGCCCATATACGCAATTATTATATATGCGCATAATTTTATTATTAATAATTAATAAATTTTTGCCTAAATTAATATAATTTAAATTTTTCATATTAAATAAATTTTAATTAATAAATAAATTTTTCGATTGCAAAATTATTAATAAATTTCGAATTAAAAAAGACTTTTACAAATTTTAATGCTTATTTTAACATTTCGATTTATTTCTTTGTTTCTTAATTTATTGAAAATCAATGATTTATAAAAATATCAAAATTTTAGAATTCACATTTAAAATAAAAACGAATGTCAAATAAAAATCTGATAAAAATATTTGATAAAATAATAAAATTTTTTGACATCTTATATTAAAATTTTTATTAGATGTGCATGTGGGCATGCACCTACACCCGGCGCGTATGCACCTACACCCGGCGCGTATGCACCTACACCCGGCGCGTATGCACCTACACC
>ERZ808292.29-NODE-29-length-52505-cov-4.380191_pt1 | contig 52505 bp, 43 predicted proteins | sample MGYA00521275_ERZ808292 | MGnify/ENA primary metagenome ERZ808292 (study PRJEB31516, sample SAMN03275613) | gut metagenome | biome: mammalia-associated habitat; material: feces | host: Papio cynocephalus | place: Kenya | collected 2012-07-26 ... | reverse complement strand
AGGGTATATCGCAACACAATATACCCTTTATCGCAAAATTACCCCATGCAAATCGTGGCGCGACCGATGAAAAACGCCATTTTCGCGTTCTATTTCATCGGTCATCCGTGACAAACTTTTCGACCAAAAATCATGACAGTCATAGCCAACCGGACCGTTCGTCATGCCAAGGGAGCGAAGCCCCTTGCTCCCCTGGCAGAGGGCACAAAGGCCCCCACCCCATGCAAGCCTTCATCGCCCGGAACGAAGCTGACCATGAAGTGCACCAGAAGAGAATGAGCTGACGAATCATAGCGTTTTTCTCAGAAAATGTAGCAAAAATGAGCAAAACGCGTGAATATTGTTGGTCTTTTGACAATTTGTTGCAAGGAATATTGTAATTTTGCAGTCGCAAACCACAAATAAGAGAAAGGAAAAAGATTATGAAAGTAGCTATTGTCGGTGCCAGTGGCGCCGTGGGCCAGGAGCTGCTCCGCATCCTCGCCGAGCGCAACTTCCCATTGGACGACCTCGTGCTGTTCGGCTCAAGCCGCAGCGCAGGCAGCAAGTACAACTTCCGCGGAAAAGACTATGAGGTGAAGCTTCTGCAACACAACGATGACTTCAAGGACGTGGACATCGCCCTGACGTCGGCAGGTGCCGGCACGAGCAAGGAGTTTGCGGAGACCATCACCCGGTATGGCGCGGTGATGATCGACAACTCCAGCGCTTTCCGCATGGATGAGGACGTGCCTCTCGTGGTGCCCGAGGTAAACGCCGAGGACGCACTCGTCCGCCCGCGCGGCATCATCGCCAACCCCAACTGCACCACCATCATGATGGTCGTGGTACTCAACCCCATCGACAAGCTGTCGCACATACGCAAGGTGCACATCGCCAGCTACCAGAGCGCCTCGGGCGCAGGAGCGGCGGCCATGAAAGAGCTCGAGCAGCAATACAAGGAGATGGTGGAAGAGGGCCACGTGTCGACCATCAGCAAGTTCCCCCACCAGTTGGCCTACAACGTCATCCCGCAGATCGACAAGATGACGCCCAACGACTATACCAAGGAGGAGATGAAGATGTTCAACGAGACACGCAAGATCATGCACAGCGACATCCGCACATCGGCCACCTGCGTCAGGGTCAGTTCCCTGCGTTCCCACTCGGAGAGTGTGTGGTTTGAGACGGAACAGCCCGTCAGCGTGGAGGCCATCCGCGAGGCGCTCGAGAAGGCTCCCGGCGTGACCGTCGTCGACGATCCGCAAAACTACGTCTACCCGATGCCCCTGGAGAGCGCAGGCAAGGACGACGTGTTCGTGGGACGCATCCGCAAGGACCTGGCCGACGACCTGGGCAACACCCTGTGGCTCACAGGCGACCAGATCCGCAAGGGCGCCGCGCTCAACGCCGTGCAGATCGCCGAATACCTCGTCAGCAAGGGCGACATCAAGAAATAACGACTACACACACCGCAAACACCAGAGCCGGTGGGAGTGGGTGGCAAACCGTCACCCCACTCCCACCGGCTCTTTGCGTGCGGACAGTTGCCAGAACCGGAAACGCATGAAAACGGCCAATACGTGGCGCTAAAAAAAACAACTTGGTACGATCTGAGTGAGAAAACAATCATTCAGTACGGGTGTCAGCCTCACCTTTTTGGCTCAAATCATACCAATTTGTTTCTTCATCGTCACTACACAACATTTCCAAAACATTTTTCGCCATTTCACTTGTCAAATACCTCATTTTGTAGTAACTTTGTAACATAGAACTAAAAACCGTTACAAATGATCGATATCCTAAGCCACTACGCACCGATCACACTTGACGAAATGAGCGGCATACGGCTGATGAACCGTACGGACACCAAATTCGTCACCACAAAGCCCATGTTGCGCCAACTCTTGCTGTTGGCACAAGATGACTATCGTGTGCAGGACATACAGGGCGAGCGCATATCACCTTATTATACGGTCTACTTCGACACGCCCGACTGCGCCATGTACCGGCGGCACGAGACAGGACATGCCAACAGGCAGAAGCTGCGCATCCGCTCCTATGTGAACTCGGGGCTCAACTTCCTGGAGGTGAAGACCAAAAACAACCACGGGCGCACACACAAGAAGCGCATCAACATGCACGGCTTCGACCCCCGGTGCCCGCGACACGACATCATGTTCACCCCGCAGGACGAAGCCTCGCAAGCCTACGACGACTTCCTGGCCACCAACCTCGGCTACGACCCCACACTGCTCACGGAGAAGGTGGAGAACCACTTCAACCGCGTCACGCTGGTCAACAAGCTGAAGACCGAACGGCTCACCATCGACTTTGACCTGCAGTTTGACAACATCGTGACCGGGCGGCACCAGGACATGGCCGGCATCGTCATCGTGGAGCTCAAGCGCGACGGGCTGCAACCAAGCCCCATCCTCAAGTCGCTCATGCAACTGGGCATCAAGCCCATGGGATTCAGCAAGTATCTCATCGGCGCGGCGCTCACCGACGACTCGCTGCGGCGCAACCGCATCAAGCCTCGGCTGAGAAAGATCGAGAAGATGATGGCGCAATGACGCCACACGCCCCGCAGCAGCAACGCGCACACAAAACATCAATCACCTTTATCCGAAACAACAACCTTTAATCATGAATATCTTCAATTTTACCTTCTCACCCGACTTTCCCCTGATGATCGTCCGCTTTGTCATCCTGATGATTGTCAGCTGGGTCATCGTCGACCGCCTCTACTTCAAGAAAAGCCACCGGCGCGACTTCTACTTCTCGTTCATGCTCATGAGCGTGGCCATCTTCTTCCTGGTCTACTTCATGATCTTCGTGCTCGAAGACCTCAAGGCCAAGACCAGCATCGGCATCGGCATCGGCCTCTTCGGCATCTTCTCCATCATGAGATACCGCACCGACGCCATGCCCGTCAGGGAGATGACCTATATGTTTGTCATCATAGCCCTGTCGGTGGTCAACGCCATCGCCAACAGCGTGAGCGTCGTGGAGCTCATCACCACCAACCTCATCGTCATCCTCTGCATCTGGATCAGCGAGGCACGGCTGAAGCAAGAGCCGGCCAAGCTGGTGCAGTATGACCGCATAGACCTCATCACCCCCGACAAGCGCGGGGAGCTGACGGAGGACCTCACCCAGCGGCTGGGCCTGCACATCCTGCGCGTGGAGGTGGGAAGCGTCGACTTCCTGCGCGACATGGCCATGCTCAAGGTCTACTACGACGCCGCGTCTAGCGACGGCGACCTGGACCAGAAAATCCGCCTGACAACGGAAGACCGCAAGCAGTTTCCCGCTTGAAACAGAAGCCCAACCATCAACCCCTCATAAAGACATGCAAACAAAAACACTATTGGCCCTCGCCCTCATGGCCATGCCCCTCATGGCCTCAGCGCAAAAGGAGCCCAAGACCAGCGACGACTTCGGCGTGTGGACGGACATCAGCGCCGAGAAGAAACTGTCGAAGAAAGCCAGTGTGGACCTGGAAGCCGAGTATCGCACGGCCGACAACCTGAAGCAAAACAGCAGATGGTCCATAGGAATCGGCGGAGAATACAAGCTCACCAAGTGGCTGAAGGCCGGCGTGGGCTACACATTCCTCTACAATCACGTCGACAAATACACCTATCACGACGAGGACCCCAACAAGGCCAACTATGGCAAGGTGAACAAGCAGGCCTCCTACTGGGGGCCGCGGCACCGCTTCAACGTGGACCTCACGGGAGGCGTCAGCCTGGGCGACTGGAAGGTGGACCTGCGCGAACGCTGGCAATACACCTACCGCCCGGAGAAGACCATCGCACAGCGATACGACTTCGACGACGAGGACTGGGACGGCAAACAGAAGACCTACAGCGGCAAGGGCAAGAACGTGCTCAGAAGCCGCCTGCAAGTGTCGTACGACAAGAAGGGACTCGACGTGGAGCCCTACGCCAACGTGGAGCTCTACAACAGCTGGAGCGTGGAGAAGGTGCGCTACACCGTGGGACTCGACTGGACCTTCATCAAGGGACAGAAGCTCGGCATCTACTACCGCTACCAGGACAACAGCAAGGATGACGACGACAACGACAACCGCAACATGCACATCCTGGGACTGAGCTACAAGGTGAAGTTCTGAACAGAAACGGCACATCTTGACGGCGCCGCATGGCCGGACGGGCTCCATCAGGGTCCCATCCCACCGTGCGGCGCTTGCTTTTTGCCCTCCGACAACAAGACTTTCGGAAAAAATCAGTAACTTTGCACGTATCAACAAAGGTACAATCCACGGCATGCCAAACATAGCCTCATACTTCCCCATCACCGACCCCACACTCATCTTCTTCGTGGTGTTGCTGATCATCCTCTTCGCGCCCATCATCATGGGCAAGCTGCGCATACCACACATCATCGGCATGGTGCTGGCGGGCGTGGTCATCGGGCAGTATGGGCTCAACATCCTGCAACGCGACGCCTCCTTTGAGCTCTTCGGGCGCGTGGGGCTCTACTACATCATGTTTCTCGCCTCGCTGGAGATGGACATGGACGGTGTGAAGAAACACAAGTACCGCATCGTGGCCTTCGGCCTGCTCACGTGCCTCATCCCCTTCGCGATGACCTACCTCATGGGGGTCAGCCTGCTGGGCTACAGCGCGGCCGCCGCCCTGCTCTTAGGGTGCATCATGGCCTCCAACACCCTGGTCTCCTACCCCATCGTGGCACGATACGGCCTGCAGCGCAAGCCCAGCGTGACGCTCAGCGTGGGCTCCACCATGCTCAGCCTGCTCATATCGCTCATCATCGTGGCCGCCATCGTGTCGGCCCACGAGGGCAACGGCTCGCCCCTGTTCTGGCTGTGGTTTGCCGTCAAGTTCGCCGCCTACTGCGGAGGGCTCATCTTCGTGGTCCCGCGCCTCACCCGCTGGTTCCTGCGGCGCTACAGCGACGCCGTGATGCAGTTCATCTTTGTCATGGCCATGCTCTTCCTCTGCGCGGCCCTGGCCGACCTGGTGGGACTCGAAGGCATCTTCGGGGCGTTCTTCGCCGGCATCATCCTCAACCGATACATACCCCACGTGTCACCGCTGATGAACCGCATCGAGTTTATCGGCAACGCGCTCTTCATACCCTATTTCCTCATCGGCGTGGGCATGCTCATCAACCTGCGGCTGCTCTTCGCCGGCGGCAGCATCATCTGGGTGGTGCTCTGCATCGTGGTCTTCGGCACCTTGGGCAAGGCGGTGGCGGCCCACCTGGCCTGCACCTTGTTCCGGTTGCCCATCTCGTCGGGACACATGATGTTCGGCCTCACATCCGCCCATGCGGCTGGCGCCATCGCCATGGTCCTGGTGGGCATGAGCCTGAAGGACGCACAGGGGCATCCCCTCGTGGACGAGAGCATGCTCAACGGCGTGGTCATCATGATCCTCTTCACCTGCGTCATCTCATCCATCGTGACCGAATGGTCGGCCCAACGCATCATCCTGCGCGACAAGGACGTGGCCCTCAGCGAGGAGAAGCCCGACGATGAGCGCATCCTCGTACCGGTGAAATATCCCGAGTATGCCAACGAGCTGATAGCCATGGCCATCATGATGCGCAGTGCCAAGCGCAACCGGGGCATCATGGCGCTCAACGTGGTGTATGACGACGAGAACATGCGGGCCAACCAGGAGCAGGGAGCCCGACTGCTGGAACAGGTCACGCAGTATGCCGCCGGATCTGACGTGAAGTTGCAGACCCAAGTGCGCGTGGCCGCCAACATCGCCAACGGCATCAAGCATGCGTTCAAGGAGTTCCAGGCCTCGGAGATCATCATCGGCATGCACATGCACGCCAGCGTGTCACCGAAGTTCTGGGGGCAGTTCCACCAAAGCCTGTTCAACGGCCTCAACCGCCAGATCATCATGGCACGACTGCACCATCCGCTGTCCACCCTGCGCCGCATAGAGGTGGCCGTGCCCTCCCGCGCACAGTATGAGCCGGGCTTCTACCGCTGGCTGGAACGGCTGGCACGGCTGACCGAGAACCTGGAGTGCCGCATACTCTTCCACGGACGGGGTGACACGCTGATGATGATCAGCGAGTTTGTGCGCAACCACCACCCCGAGATGCGCGCCGAATACCTGTCGATGGAACACTGGAACGAGATGCCCAAGCTGGCCAGCACCATACAGGAGGACCACCTGTTTGTGGTGGTGACCGCCAGAAAAGGCACCGTGTCGTACAAGAACGCACAGGAGAAGTTGCCCGAGGAGATCACCAAGTACTTCACCGGCAAGAACCTCATGATCATCTTCCCCGACCAGTTTGGCGACGACAAGACCACCATGACCTTCGCCCAGCCGCAGCACACGGAAGAGCAGTCGGCCTATGAGGCCATCAGCAACTGGCTGCAAAGCCACAAGCACTGGTTCAAGAAATAAACACATCCCAGGTGGCTACACCCACCGCCATCACCGGACGAAAAGACTCATTCTTATGATAGACATTCAAGGTATCACCAAATCATTCGGCAGCCTGCAGGTGCTCAAGGGCATCGACCTGCACATCGACAAGGGCGAGATCGTATCGATCGTGGGACCCTCAGGTGCCGGCAAGACCACACTGCTGCAGATCATCGGCACGCTCGACCGGCCCGACAGCGGCACGGTCACCGTCGATGGCATCGACGTGTCGAGACTGTCCACCAACAAGCTCTCCGACTTCCGCAACCGTCATGTCGGCTTCGTCTTCCAGTTTCACCAGTTGTTGCCGGAGTTTACGGCCTTGGAGAACATCATGATCCCCGCCTTCATCGCCGGCAAGGGGCGAAGCCAAGCCAAGGAACGCGCCGAGGAGCTGCTGCAATTCCTCGGGCTGGCCGACCGGGCGGGGCACAAGCCCAACGAACTGTCGGGCGGCGAGAAGCAGCGCGTGGCCGTGGCACGCGCGCTGGTCAACGAGCCTGCGGTCATCCTGGCCGACGAGCCATCGGGAAGCCTCGACACCAAAAACAAGGCTGAACTGCACCAACTGTTCTTCGACCTGCGCGACAAGTTCGGACAGACCTTTGTCATCGTCACACACGATGAGCAGTTGGCCTCCATCACCGACCGTACCATCCACATGAAGGATGGCTTGCTCCTGCCTGAGAGCGAACCCCACACATCCGACAACCCCACAACAACCGCCATATGAACACCATCAAAATAGGAGACTACAACACACTCAAGATGACCCGACTGGCCGAGCGCCCCAATCCCCACGCGTTCGGAGGGAAGGAGACTTTCGGCATCTTCCTCGACGGAGGGGCCGAAGGAGAAATCCTCATGCCTGCCAAATATGTGCCTGAGGGTGTGAAAGAAGGCGACAAGGTGACATGCTTTGTCTACCTCGACCAGGACGAGCGGCTCATCGCCACCACCGAGCAGCCACTGGCCAAGGTGGGCGACTTCGCCTACCTGAAGTGCACGTGGGTCAACGAGTATGGCGCCTTTCTCGACTGGGGACTGATGAAGGATGTCTTCTGCCCCTTCCATGAGCAGAAGCGGCACATGGAGATAGGAGAATATTACATCGTCTATATCCATGTGGACGAGGAGAGCTACCGCATCGTGGCGTCGGCCAAGGTCGACAAGTTCCTGAGCCAACCTCGCCCCGGCGACTTCCCGACAGCCTGCCAGCCCAGCCGGGACGGCAACTCGAAGGGTGTGGCTTCAGGACAGCCCCTGCAGCTCCTGGTGTGGCAGAAGACCGACCTGGGCTTCAAGGTCATCGTGGACAACCAGTACGGCGGCTTGATCTACAAGGACCAGATCTTCCAGCCCATCCACACGGGCGACCGCCTGACGGGCTATCTGCTCAACCTGCGCCCCGACGGCAAGATGGACATCAGCCTGCAACTCACGGGACGCCGCCAGACCAAGGATTTCTCCAAGACCCTGCTGCAATGGATGCAGGAACACGGCGGGCGCTGTCCCCTGGGCGACAACAGTGCGCCAGAGGACATCAAGCAGATGTTCCAGGTGAGCAAGAAGGTGTTCAAGCGCGCCGTGGGCGACCTCTACAAGAAGCGCCTCATCGTCCTGGCCGATGACGGCCTGACACTCGTCGGCTGAGCGATTTCAGACAGGAAACAGTTAGCCCCGCTTCATCCTCCATGAGGAAGATGAGGCGGGGCTTGCCGTATCTATTCGGGAAGTGCCGCGTCCTGTTTAGAACTCAGCGTTCTTCGGTGTGCGCGGGAAAGGAATGACGTCGCGGATGTTCTGCATGCCTGTGACGAAGAGGATGAGGCGCTCGAAGCCCAGACCGAAGCCGGCGTGCGGGCATGAGCCATACTTGCGCGTGTCAAGATACCAGTCGTAGGTCTGCTCGCGCATATTGCGGCGCTCGATCTCGCTGAGCAACTTCTCATAGCTCTCCTCACGCACCGAGCCTCCGATGATCTCGCCGATGCGGGGGAACAGCACGTCGGTGCCCTGCATGGTCTTGCCGTCGGGGTTCTTCTTCATGTAGAACGACTTGATCTCGGAAGGATAGTCGGTCATGATGACTGGGCGCTTGAAGTGTTCCTCCACGAGGTAACGCTCATGCTCGCTGGCGAGGTCCATGCCCCAACCCGTGATGGGGAACTCAAACTTGTGGCCGTCCTCTGCGGCCTTCTGCAGGATCTTGATGCCCTCGGTGTAGGGCAGGCGCACAAAGCTCTCCTTGACCACACCCTCAAGGGTCTGCAGGAGGGTCTTGTCGACCATCTTGTTGAGGAACTCCAGGTCATCCTTGCAGTTGTCGAGCGCCCATTGCACACAATACTTGATGAAGTCTTCCTCAAGGTCCATCAGTTCGTCCTTGTCCATGAAGGCCACCTCAGGCTCCACCATCCAGAACTCGGCGAGGTGGCGGGGCGTGTTGCTGTTCTCGGCGCGGAACGTCGGTCCGAAGGTGTAGATGGCACCGAGCGCCGTGGCACCCAGCTCGCCCTCCAGCTGTCCGGAGACGGTGAGATTGGTCTTCTTGCCGAAGAAGTCCTTGTCATATTCCACCTTGCCGCTCTTGGCCACACGGTCCAGGTCGAGCGTGGTCACCTGGAACATCTCGCCGGCGCCCTCACAGTCGCTGGCCGTGATGAGCGGTGCGTTGAAATAATAGAAGCCGTGCTCGTGGAAATACTTGTGGATGGCGATGGCCATGTTGTGGCGGATGCGGAAGACGGCACCAAACGTGTTGGTGCGCAGGCGCAGATGCGCATACTGGCGCATGTACTCGAAGCTCTGGCCCTTCTTCTGCATGGGATAGTCGGAGGGGCAGAGACCATAGATCTCGATCTCGCTGGCCTGTATCTCGCAAGTCTGTCCCTTGCCCTGGCTCTCCACGAGCAGACCCGTGGCGCGGATGCAAGCACCCGTGGTGATGCTCTTGAGCTCGTCCTCGCTGATCTTGGCCGGATCTACGACGACCTGGATATTCTTGATGGTGGAACCGTCGTTGAGGGCGATGAAGTCGACAGCCTTGCTACTGCGGTGCGACCGCACCCATCCCTTGACAGTGATCTCTTTGCCATAGTCGGTGCTTTGGAGGGCATCGACAACTTTAGTTCTTTTAGACATGATACCTATTATTTACTATTCATACATACCGTTGCGGAGCATCTCCACCTCCTTCTCGGTGAGGAAACGCCAGTCGCCACGGCGCAGGTTCTTCTTGGTCAATCCGGCAAACTGGGCACGGTCAAGCTTCACGACACGATAGCCCAACTTCTCGAAGATGCGGCGCACAATGCGGTTGCGGCCGCTGTGGATCTCGATGCCCACCTGGCTCTTGTCGCGGTCGTCGGCATACTCGATGGCGTCGGCATGCACCTCGCCATCCTCGAGCTCGATGCCCTCGGCTATCTTCTGCAGGTCTTCCTCGCTGACGTTCTTGTCGAGGAACACGTGATACACTTTCTTCTTGAGGAACTTGGGGTGCGTGAGCTTGCTGGCCAGATCGCCGTCATTGGTGAGCAGCAGCACACCCGTGGTGTTGCGGTCGAGACGTCCCACAGGATAGATGCGCTCGGGGCAGGCGTCCTTCACGAGATCCATCACGGTCTTGCGCTGCTGGGGGTCGTCGCTCGTGGTGACATAGTCCTTCGGCTTGTTGAGCAGCACGTAGACCTTCTTCTCCAAGGTGACGGGCTGGTCGTGGAACTTCACCTCGTCGGAGCGCTTCACCTTCATGCCCAGCTCCGTGGCCACCACGCCATTGACGGTGACGACACCCGACTGGATGAACTCGTCAGCCTCACGACGCGAGCACACGCCAGCGTTGGCCAGATACTTGTTGAGGCGGATGGGCTCATTGGGGTCGGTGTGCTCCTCCTTGTACTCAATGCGCTTCTTCATGCTGTACTTCGCATTGGGATCGTAGCCCGGGCGCTGGCCGTAGCCGCCCTGCTGGCGACCATAACCGCCCTGGCGATAGCCACCCTGGCGCTGGCCGTAGCCACCCTGGCGGGGCTGATAGCCGCCCTCACCCTGATTGTTGTAGCGAGGACGGTAACCGCCCTGCTGACGCTGGCCGTAACCGCCCTGACGGGGCTGGTAGCCACCGTTCTCGGAGTTATTATTGTTGTTGTATCGGGGGCGATAGCCACCCTGCTGGCGGGGCTGATAACCGCCCTGGCGGGGCTGGTAGCCACCCTCCTCATTATTGTTGTTGTAGCGGGGACGATAACCACCCTGGCGGGGCTGGTAGCCGCCCTGACGGGGCTGGCGCGTCTGCTCGCCTCCGGCCTGCAAACCCGCTCCGAAGCCCTCGGGACGGAAGCCTCCCTCACCCTGCGCACGGCCACGGTCAGAGCTGTAGGCACGCTGCGTGTGGATGCGGGGACGCTGTGTGCGGCCTGCACTGTGATAATCTCTCTGATAACCAGAAGGTCTGTTATAGCCCTCACGGCCACCTTCACCCTGCTGATTCTGTGTCTCTGCTGAACCGAGAGACTTGTTCTCCATTTCTTCTGCCATAATCTTTAAATCTTTTGCCTTGAACTATGAACGATACCGTTTGACCTTCCCGGCCATGGCGATTCCGATAGACGGGCGCAACGCGTCAAGCGCTCCCCTGTATCCCGAAACGACCGTCTCCACGGGGGTGGAGAGCGGAAATTAGTAAGTTAGCAGTGTTCTTCGTTCAATTCTTTGTTTGACTAATTGATACTTATGATATGATGTTATTTGAATGTTCTCCGGATGTTTCCCTGACAATCCGCTCGTCTGCCGCCCTCCCTGCGGCTCCCGCCGCAAGGAAGAAGGGTGGAATAGCGATTACATGCCCGTGTAGTTGTGGGGCGTGATGGCGCGCAGCTCCTGCTTCACGCTGTCGCTGACCTGGAGTGTCTCCACAAAGTCGTGGATGGTCTGCTCGGTCATCTTCTTGTTGGTGCGCGTGAGGGCCTTGAGTGCCTCATAGGGATGGGGATAGCCCTCGCGGCGAAGGATGGTCTGGATGGCCTCGGCCACGACGGCCCATGTGTTGTCGAGATCCTCACTGATCTTCTCCTCGTTGAGGATGAGCTTGCGCAGGCCCTTGAGGGTGCTCTGTATGGCGATGATGCTGTGGCCCAAGGGCACACCGATGTTGCGGAGCACGGTGGAGTCGGTCAGGTCGCGCTGCAGGCGGCTGACGGGCAACTTGCTGGCCAGGAACTGCAGTACGGCGTTGGCCATGCCGAGGTTGCCCTCGCTGTTCTCATAGTCGATGGGGTTCACCTTGTGGGGCATGGCGCTCGATCCCACCTCGCCTGCCTTGATCTTCTGCTTGAAATATTCCATGGAGATATACATCCAGAAGTCACGGTCGAGGTCGATGATGATGGTGTTGATGCGGCGGATGGCGTCGAACACGGCAGCCAGACAGTCGTAGTTGCTGATCTGTGTGGTCCACTGCTCACGCTGCAGGCCGAGCTTCTCGCTGACAAACTGGTTGGCGAAAGCCTTCCAGTCGTAGCCGGGATAGGCCACATGATGGGCATTGAAGTTGCCCGTGGCACCGCCAAACTTGGCGGTCATCTTGCAGGCCTTGAGCTCGTTGAGCTGCTCCGTGAGGCGATAGACATAGACCATGATTTCCTTGCCCAGGCGGGTGGGCGAGGCAGGCTGTCCGTGGGTCTTGGCCAGCATGGGCACATCCTTCCACTCGTCGGCATACTGCTGCAGCTGGGCGATGAGCTCCTCCACCTGGGGATAATAGACATCGTGCAGGGCCTCCTTCATCGAGAGGGGCACGCTGGTATTGTTGATATCCTGCGAGGTAAGGCCGAAGTGGATGAACTCCTTGTAGGGCTCCAGGCCGCCGATCTTGTCAAACTCCTCCTTGATGAAGTACTCCACGGCCTTCACGTCGTGGTTGGTCACCTTCTCAATGTCCTTCACGTGCTGGGCCGATTCCTCGTCGAAGTGGCGATAAATGTCGCGCAGGCGATCGAAAAGGGAGTGGTCGAACGAGGCGAGCTGGGGCAAGGGCAGTTCACACAATGTGATGAAATACTCTATCTCAACGCGCACACGATAACGAATGAGTGCATACTCTGAAAAATAATCAGCCAGCGGCTCTGTCTTACCACGGTAACGGCCATCGACTGGAGAAATTGCTGTCAACAAATCGAGTTTCATATCCTTAAATTAACACGCTTGCAAAATTACGAATTAATTTCGACACGATGGATATTCCCGCAATAAAAAAGTGTCGCACCTAACGGTTTTTAACGCCTTGACCACGACACAAGGTCACATTTACCCGGCAAAGCCCCACCATTACCAAGGCCTTATCGTCACGCAACACCTACGTCCTTATTGCTCTACAGAGCCTCGCTTCTCGCCACAGACAATGCGCCAGAAATGTTCCTTACGCCCAACTTCAAGAACATCTTTTTCTTGCAGGCCTTAACCGCATCCACCGTTCGACATAAGCAATCAGCAATATCTGACATCGTATAGCCTTGAGCCGACATGGAGAGCACATCACGTTCCATCTCACCCAAGCTCTTCCAGTCCGTCTTGACCCATCTATGCATATTGCAATCATATTCATAACGCATCTTCGTTCCCACATTACGCATCACATAGTGACCAACAGAATTCCTCGGCGACAAGGAAACAGCGCACAACGCCAACCTGATTTTTCCATCTTTCGTCAATATCATAGGAGTAAAACTATGATTAACTAATTTGGGCTTCCTTTCACCTGTCAAATGAAAATCATATGTCATAACATAATCCAAACGCTCTTCCAAAGGCTGTTCGTTGAAAAACAACAAGCCTTTCTGGTTCACCTCCCTTAAAAACTTCCGTTCCTTCATGGGAATTTTTTCCAAGTAAAACATCATACCAGCCCGCTTAAGTTCCAGAGTAGAACGACCATACCACTTCCCTAAATTTTCAGATACGTAAAGAACGCTTTTAGCAAAAAGGTCTATCACATATACCCCTTGATAAGTACTTCTCGCAAACGCCTTGACTGCGCTTACCACAAGTTTCAATGCTCCGCTGTCCACATTTTGAATATAATAAACCGTATCCTCCAACAACACTTTCGGTGCATCCTTCATAAGCTAAATAAATTATCAATTCAAAAGCAAAAGTACGAATTTCATTTCTAATTGAAGCGGAACAGGGACACAAAAGTGTATTTTTTTAAGTCTTTTTTCTAAAAATCTTCCTTTTTGCGTTTATTTCGTTTTATTTTCTGTTATATTTGCAGCAGAACTAAAAAGAAAAAGGCTATAGCCATTTCAACCACCAATTATCAACCATAAAAAAAACAAAAAATGAAAGAACTAAATTTCGGAGTCATGGGTGCTTCCCCCATGGTTCAAGGGAACGAAGACATTGACACAAGCGTATGGTGCGCAGCATGTGTCCTGTGTGTAGCATGTGGAGGCAACATAGCCGCATGGGCTGGGGTGGCCGCTTTTTCATCTTTCTAACCAATCACCCATTGGCTTCGGTAGTCCTTAAAGGCACTTACCGAAGCCTAAACAAAGAACAAGCATGAGGTATCCCGCAATAAAAGAACACGTCGTCATATCAGAGCAATTTGGAATAGCTATCGACCTAACCACCGGAAAGAACATAGACCTTCCTACTGGTGCATTCCCCGTCTTAAAATTGGTAGACGGAAAAACTGACATGGATGACATACTTAGGGAAATCTCAAAAACGTATAAGGTTTCTTCTGACAGTTTCAACAATTTCTTTGCCAATATGTCCAGATTGGGCTTTATCACCTTCTCGCCATTTCCACAGAAATCACCTCACGAGAACAAGCCTCCCATCCGTGTTGCCAGCATAGAAATCACCGAGAAATGTAATTTAAAATGTCGTTATTGTTATGGAGCCTTTGCTCCTGACAAGAGTACAAACCTTAGCTGCGAAGAGGCCACAAGGTTATTCAAAGCCCTAAAAGAGCGTGATGTCAAGACACTGGAATTGACCGGTGGAGAACCAACTATCAACCCCGACTTTGACAAGATTCTCAATGAGGCATGCAAGCAATTTGACATGATCACCATCATGACCAACGCTGTCGTGTTGCGCCCTTCTACTCTTCAAATTTACCAAAAACACCGCAATAAGGTTGGGTTCAGCATCAGCATAGACGGATTCAGCGATGAGACCAATGATTACCAACGAGGAGTGCGGAATACATTCCAGCGAACATTAAACAATATCATTCGAATTAAAGAAGACGTTGACCCGCATTTCCTTCGCGTCGTTTACATGCTCACCAATGAAAACATCAACGAGTCAGACCATTTCTTCGAGCACTTGCTATCGCATGGCATTCATAATTTAATGGTGAGTGTGCCTGAGAATGTCGAAAAAGGAAGGACTTATAAATTGTCAGACGGATGCATGATGAGTGACAGAAAGAGCAAATCTCGAAGCATACTGGGAGCAAAAGTCATGCAATTGGGAGAGAAATACGGAAAACGAATCAATACTATAATTGACCGTTTGGGAACTCGCGGAACACGTGTGGCCAACGCCATCCCGTCATGTGGAGCGGGGTGGACCATGCTTTCATTCCAAGCCAACGGCAATGTTCAACCATGCAACATGATGGGAAGCGAATGGACTTTAGGCAATTTCAAAGAAGATTCCCATCTGAACTTTCTGTCTCACAACAATTCCCTTTATACCGCTTTCGCAACAATAAATCTTAGCGCCGAAAATGGAAACAGGGATGAATGCCAGCACTGTGAGCACAATGATTTTTGCGGAAAGTGCATAAATAAGGTCTTCATGGCAAATAAAGAAAGACTTGCACAAGGAAAAGACTTGTGTCCCGTTATCTTAAAAACAAGATTGCCGAAAGAAGTATTTCAAAGTAAAAGCCAAAACATATGATAACCATCCAAAATCTCACTAAGAGATACAACAACCATATTGCTTTAGATGACATTTCCTGCTCCATCCCCGATCACTCCATTTGTGCTCTTGTGGGCCCCAATGGTGCAGGGAAAAGCACGTTGTTAAAAATCTTAACCCGCATACTTGATTACGATGAGGGGACTGTCGATTATGGAAGCACCCTAAGCATGAACAGGTTTCGGCAAGACATATCCTACCTTCCCGAGCAAAGAGGACTCTACACGGGCGTGGACATCGAAACGCAATTAACATACTTTGCCAGCATAAGAGGCATCAACAACAAAAAAGCACACGAGAATGTCGATTATTGGCTTAAAAAGCTCGGTATCGACAATTGGAAGCATCGTCTTGTGTCCGAGCTGTCAAAGGGAATGCAGCAAAAGGTGCAGTTCGCAAGTTGCCTTGTAAGCAATCCCTCTGTAATGTTTATGGACGAGCCCTTTTCAGGAGTTGACCCTGTAAATTTTCGTCTCTTCATGAAAATATTACAAGAGTACCATAAATCAACAGGCGCAACCGCAATTTTGTCTACTCATAATATGAAGTCAGTAGAGGAATTATGTAGCGATGTGGTCTTGCTCAACAAAGGTAAAATTGAAATATCCGGAAATGTCAATAGCGTAAGAAAGTCTTTTTCAAAAGAGAATACCCTTATCTTAGAAGTTTCCAACTGCGACAACACATCCACTGAAAACATACGGACAAGGTTAAAAGGAGCGTTTCGCATCATTTCATCTCATTTGGAACAAGATATTCTACACCTCGAACTTTCAAGAACCGCCGAAGCACCGACACAAACAGACATAATCGACGTATTGAAGTTGTTAGAGGGCTACGACGTAACCCATATATCTCATAAGGTTCTCTCAATGGAGGACATCTTCATCCAACTTAGTAAGAAGTAAAGACTTTTGGAAATGAACAAACAGCTGTTTTTCAACATATTGAGGTTTGAACTTAGCGTTCTAACGAAAACCAAGTCGTTCTGGCTGATTTCTCTCATTCCGCCAATAGCTTTGATATTAATGTTCGTCGTCAATTACAACAGCGGACACGCTGACTCCGTCTTAGTAGAAAACCTCACCACGATGGTCTCCCCCATTGAGCCCACCGCAACGCTGCATGTCCAATATGGCAAAAACGAGGACTGGCAGAAAGATGGTTATGATGCCTATATACGCCTCTATAAAAACAGAGATGGCGGTGTGACATGCGCTATATCTTCCTCATACGTGCTTCACCCAACCAGCCAACAGGCAATACGCAACAGTTTGGAAACGAAAATGGCGGAAGCCCACCTGGGGGTAAATCTCTCAAAGATTAAAGCACAAGAAAGCAATAAAGTCAAATGGAAGACCCATATCGAAAACCCGCGCTATAAGCTCATGGGCATATCCATGGCCTCCATATTCCTGACCTACCTCATCGTGCTTCAATTTGCGAGTGCCATATTGAGGATGAGCGGACGTGAAAAGGTCAACAAAATAAGCGAGATTCTTCTCTCTGCCATGCCTCCTGGAATCATCATGGGCGGAAAGCTTGTCTCCTGTCTTCTTGCAGCCTTCCTACAGCTGACGGTGTGGTGCTTGGTAGCCATCGGTGCCATTTTCCTTGCTGTCAAGATTCCAGCAATCAACTTGGATCAGCGAGCGATAGAGTCTTTAATGCAAATGTTCACGCTAATCCCCACACAACAACTTGTGGAGTTTGCCATTGTCTACGCCTTATATCTAATAGGGGGATTCCTGTTGTATTGCATCTTGTTTTCTATCCTTGGGGCCATATCCAACGAGAACACCAACACCCAACAATTCTCATTGATAGTCACCATTCCGTTGCTTCTCACATTCGTATATGTCGTAAAAGACTTTGGGGGAGAGTCACAATGGCTGACGTGGCTTTCCTATTTCCCCATGTCAAGCCCCATCGCTTCCATTCCCATAGTAGCCAAGTACGGAGTAACGTATCAGATTATCATCTCCCTACTCATATTATATGTCACCATTCTCATTTTGTTTCATTACGCATGCATCCTCTACGACAGAGGAACTTTGGCGTCAAAAAACAAAGTCACAATAAAAACCATCATACATTGGTTATCCAAATAGCCATCTGTCCACATTAAAAAACTCACAACATGCGATACACCCTCACTCTCCTGCTCTCCATCTGCCTCTGTTCGCTTGCCCACGGGCAAGGGACGGTGAGCGGAACGGTCTTCGGCGAAGGCCAGGAAGGGCTTAGCGGGGCTTCGGTCTACCTGCTGCCGGAACGGGGTGACAGCGTGGTGCAAAGCACACTCACTGACGACAAGGGCGGCTTTTGCTTCAAGGCGGTTCACAAGGGCAGCTACCATGTGCGCGCTTCCTACTTGAGCCGCAGGTCGGCCAGGAAGAAGATCATGATGTGGGGCAATGCTCAGGTCGGGGTGGACCTCCACATCAGCGAGGCTACGGAGCTCAAGGAGGTGACGGTCGTGTCGAACGGCGTGACGGTCAACGGCGATACGACGACCTACATCGCCAACCGCTTCACGGCTGGCAACGAGCGCACCTTGAAAGATGTGCTCGGCCGATTGCCAAACATCCACGTGGACGAAGAGACCAAGACCGTCACAGCCAAGGGGAAAAAGGTGAGTCGCATCCTATTGGAAGACAACGACTTGTTTCAAGGCAATACCTCCATCCCTCTCGACAACCTCTCGGCCGACGGCATCAAGAAGGTGCAAGTGATCGACAACTACTCGGAATATGACATCTACGATGGGTTCCGCTCGACCAATGAGACCGTGCTCAACGTGGGTGTCGACGACAAGGCCAAGAACCGCATCCGGGGAGAAATAGAAGGCAGCGGGGGCATCATGAACAAGTATAACGTGCGCAACTCAGCGTCGCACATTGGCAAGAAATGGATGGCGTCTGGCATCGTGGCAGCCAACAACACCGGCAACCGCCTGCTCTCGTTCCAGGACATCATGCAGTTCAGCGGGGGCATGGCCAATCTCTTGAGCGGTGACAACCCGATGGACCTACTCACCGACAAGCTGAAAGTGTTCTCTGCCTTCACCAACAACCGCAGGGACTTGGAACGCCGCACCAACGGGATGGTTTCTATTAACAGCACATACGTGCCATCCCAAAAGGTCAAGTTGACTATTGGCGGCATCTACGGGCTCGACCGATACCGCACCCATAAGGAAAATCAATACCGGTATCTCTCGGGGCTCAGCTATGTGGAGGACACCAGGGAAAGCAGCAGGCAGAACAGCAGCTTGGCCAACCTCAAGCTGACCTACACACCCCTGAAAACCTTCTGCCTGGTCTACTCAGGAAACATCATGCTCGCCGCACAGAAAGCCGACGAGACGAGCCATCTCATGGACGGCGACATCCTCACGGCCTCGTCGAAGCCCAGCACGTGGCACATCACGAGCGACCTGCTCCTTGCCAAGCGGCTCGGCAAGCACGTGCTCAGCCTCAACCTGAACGTCTACGCCTTGCGCCAAAAGGAGACATCCACATTTGAGTCGGGCGGGGTCTACTACACCCCCTCCCTGGACTTGGAGGACACACACGGCTACAACTACCGAAACAACAGCACCATCAGCACCGCGCATCTCTACTACCTGCATCGCCTTTCCAACACCTATTACCTGCGGATAGCCCTAAAGGGAGAGAAGGACAAGCAGCACCTCACGACCAGCATCAGCCAAGAGCGACCAGCGACCGGATATGACAATGACGCGCGCATCGACTATGCCACCTATCATGGTGAGGTGGCGGCCGGCAAAGACCAAGGCAAGCTGAACTTCTCGCTCCGCGCACGCTATGTCATGCTCCATGCGGACACCCACCTCAAGCGAAACTTCCCAAAGACCAGCGTCCACTTTTTCTCACCTGCCATACAAGCCAAGTACCAGTTCTCGCCCTATCATCACCTGACGATGAACTACGAATGGAAAAAGGACAAGCGAGACATAGCCGACCTCACGGACGGGCGATGGCTGAAGACATACCGCCAGGTGGAGAGCAGCAGTGTGGACGAGTTGTTCTCCACCACGCACAAGGCATCACTGTCCCACCTGCTGTCACTGCTGCACATGGGACTAAACTTCATCAGCATGGCCTCCTATGAGAGTAGGAAAAGCCCCATAGCCTACAACTATCGGCAAGAGGGCTACGTCAACATCATCGAGAAAAAGGTCGGCGACCACGAGAACCGGTTCTCCGTCATGTCGTCAGCCGAATACAAGCTGATCGGCATACCCGTGAACATCCGCAGCCAAGTACAGTGCGACCTGGCTCGCGCGCCTTTCTTCTACGACGACGCCTGTTACCGCACCGCCTCGCACGGACTCCTGTTGTCGCTCCAGATGACGAGCTATTACAAGCGGGGCTTCAACGGCAAGTTGCGGTGGGACCTGTCGCGCCGCTCACACACGGGGACACCCACGCCCTTCCGTCTCACGACCAACAACCTCTCGGGACAACTCACATGGCACAACAAGAAGTTCTATGCGAGCGCCGATGCACGGCTGGCCACCTACTATTCCAGCGGCACAAGCACCCGAAACATGTACTATGGCATCGAATGCCGCTACGAACTGACCAAAAGCATCCTGCTGAAACTGCAAGGGGCCGACCTCATGCACCTCAGCGAGCGCAGGCAGATGACGGGCAGCACCACAGCCTACTATTCCATAAACAGCCTCACAGGATACATGCCCGGGCACATCATGGCAGGCATCACACTCAAATATTAAGAACCAAAGATAAAAACAAGGAAGTATGAAAAAAGCAATCGTAGCATTGTGCATGACATTGCAGGCGCTCACACTCAACGCCCAGGAACTGACCGTGACTTACCAAGCCACCTACAACACGGCCTCCCCACAACTCTTCGCCGAAGCGGGGTTGCCCGAGGCCATGCGCAGCAGCCTCGCTGCGGCCTACAAGGACGTGGTGATGACTTTCCGCTTGGTGGTCAAGGGCGACGAGAGCGAATATCGCATGGTGCCCAGCAAGGAAAAACAGGAAATCACATTCATGGGCAAGACGATAGACGTCAGCGCGGCCGCGCAAGCTCAGGCGCAAAACTACACCTACAAGAACCACGCCGAGGGCATCGCGCTTGACAAGACACAAGTGTTCGGCAAGAACTTCATCGTCAGCGACAGCCTCAACGCTGTGCCCTTCGCCACCACGAGCGGAGAGAAGAAGGATATTTTAGGCTTCGAGTGCCAGAAAGCCATTTCGCCGGACGGCAAGACCACCGTGTGGTACACGCCACAGATACCTGTAAAGGATGAGCCAATAGCCTGCGGGCTCAACGGTCTCATCCTACAGTTTGACAACGGGCAACAGCTCTTCACCGCCGTGGAAATCGCCGACTCGGCAAGCGCGTCCATCACCCGTCCCACAGGAGAGAAGACCGTGACGCGCAGCGAGTTTGAGGAGTATGTGAAGAAGCGTGTCGAGATGATGAAGCGCAACTAAAAACTCCGGACGTGGAGTGGCATGGCGCAATCGTTCAGATCTTGATGCCGTAGGTGAGCTTGATGGTGTCCATCACAAAGACGCTCTGTATGCGCACCACGTTCTCAAGCGTGCCGATGGTGCGTATGACAAACTGCTGGTAGACCTCCATGCTCTTGCAGAACATTTCTTCGGAACCCTGCACATTGTATCGCGCTGCAGCCTCGGCAAACCGCATGGTGCGTGCCTGCACGTCGCCTTCGCGTTGCAGTATCTCCACCACTTTTAACTGTCGGGACACCGAAAAAATGGCAAGACACACGCTGTTTTTTCTCGCTTTTACATGCACTTGGCATCGCTAACGTCATGAAGACATAGGGAGATTGGGCCAATCATCGCATGGCGACATGAAGTCAACGTGTGCCATGCCGCAAACGTCGGCATGAGCCCGTCAAGGCTTCCCGCTCCCCTGGGGTTTATATCGGTTTACATTCCACCCCAACACAAAGGTCCCATCACTCCAAATTCAGGAAGAGCCTTTTTTTAGAGTCCCAACTTATAGCCAACGGTAAACGTCAATGAGCGATTGTGAACGGCGGGTCCGTAAGACCTGTTCCAGCTATCGCCATCCTGGCGCAAGTCGGTCACTCCGAAATTGTATCTCAGATCAGCCACAAGGTTCTTGTATTCGTAGCTTATGCCAACCGGAACAGACAGGGCAAACGTTTTGAGGTAGGCTTCGCTACTGGTTGTGGCAGGCTTACCCTTATAGCTGATTGCAAAATCACCACTTGTACTCCTGCTTACGGCGAACTCAGGCTGTAGACCGGCTTTCAGAGCAAGTCCTTTCCATACATACACATTGGCGAGGATGGGGATGGCTATGCTGTTGAGATTGACCTTCAGATCGTCTTTAAAGTCAAACTGATCACCTTTGGGCGTTCCATACTTGCCCTTGGTGCCATACTTTGCTCCTTGCTGGGTGTAGAAAACACCTACGGAAAGACCGAACAAGCGGGTAAACTGGTATTGCGCCTCAACACCTGCGGTAAACCCCACCTTGCGTTTTTTGTTGTCATACGAAATGAGTCCCCACGTTCCCAGATCAGAATCGGGTATATAGAAGGAACCTTCGTTTTCTGTTATTTGTGGCATTACGGCATAAGCTACATAAACAGGCATTCGGCCGGTGAAGCCGCTTACCGTTACACCCACCTTGGGTGTGAGCGAGAAAGTGCGGGCCTTCTGCTGAGCGCTTGCGGTTGACGCGGCCATAAGCAGGGCTACTAAAACCAATAATTGTCTTTTCATGGTTGTGAATTATATCGTTTACGTGAAATTTAAACAAGCAAGTACAAATTTACATCATTTCTTCGTAAAACCACTCGCATGGCGTTCCAAAATTCCATAGATTATCGCCTGCCATTTCCCAAGAAGGGGCAAGCACACAGGTCGGCGACAGGCTTAGACCCAACAACAGCCCCACGCTCATCAGGCAGGAATGGGGCGAGCCCTTCCTGCTGATCGGCAATTATTTCTCCGTTCTATATTCCGAAGGAAGAACGCCAAACATCTTCTTAAACTGCGCGGAGAAGTTGCGGCTGGTGACAAGCCCTACGCTCCTGGCCACCTCGCTGATGGCGACCGACGGGTTGCGGGCAAGAATCTGAGCCGCGCGTTTCAGGCGGACGTTGCGTATGAAGTCGGCGGGCGAAATGCCGAGCATCGCGCGCATCTTGTCGTAGAGCTTACTGCGACTCATGGCTACATCGGCAGCCAACTGTTCCATGACGTACGCTTCGTTGGCAATATTTGCCTCAATGTCAGCTACAAGCTTCGACACGAGCGTTTCCTCTTCTGGGTTCACGCCAATCTTCTTCGACAACCATGCCCTCACTTCCGAACAGGTAAAGACTATAACCTTCGACCTCGACGGCCTGGCAGCCGATTATCAAGACGTGACCGAAGATTTGACCACAAGCATCGAACAGGTTTCGGCCGGCGGCATGAGAAATGCGGTTTCCACATGCAAATCCGCCTACAATATAGCCGGCCAGCGTATTGTAAATGAAACTCGTGGCATTAGCATAGTCAAGATGGCCAATGGCACATACCGTAAAATAATCAAACATTAAAATCCTTATGTTAAGAAAATGCATTACAATACTGCTGCTTGTGTTGGTATCGACACTGTCGGCACAAACAGCGCTCATGCAGATTATCGCACGTGCCATCTATCCATATTCTGAATTCCTGACCAAAGGTGGAACCAAGAAGCGTGATGTCGTGAACAAGCGATTGGGCAAGTTGGACAAGCAATATGGCGCCATTCGCCTGTCGTACAACGTGACCTTAGGGAACCGTTCAACATGAAAGTAACGCCACTTGCAGAATGGGGAAAAAGGACCAAGTGACCAAAAACAAAAAATCCTGCAGCCCCGAAGGACCACAGGATACACCCCTGGTGGGCGTTGACGGATTCGAACCGCCGACCCTCTGCTTGTAAGGCAGATGCTCTAAACCAACTGAGCTAAACGCCCGTGCGCTGAATTGCGGGTGCAAAGGTACAAACTTTTCCCCATTCCGCAAAGTTTTTAGGCAGAATTTTCTCACGGGCATCGCAAATTCTTCGCAATCACACGGCTTCTACATGTTTTTCATCTGTACGACAACACCATACAAGATCTTTGTCATATCCAGCATGTCCTCCGCACAAGTCCACTCATCAACACTGCGTCCGGTCTGTTGGCCGCTGAAGACGCAAGCACCTCCCAGCGCACCTTTGGCAACGCTCCCTGCACATGCCACCACATCGCGTCCGCTACGAAGCGTCGCAGTCTTGCCAGAACAATGCCCGACAGCAACTGGATGTCACCACCCCTGTATTGGCGGTGAACAATAGAATTGGCAAGAGTCTTTGGCAAGAGCACAAGCAATCCGCAATGCCAAGAACAAGGAAGAGCCATCTTCCACACAAAGCAACGACTTTGCCGCCAAGCACTGAAAAGGGCGTCCCTCCTTGTGGAGAGACGCCCTGTATGTTACTGTCTGGATGTGCAGTGATTAGTCGGTCACCTGGACTGTGGCACGACGGTTGAATGAGACAGGTGACAGCTCATCGACGCCACCATGACCCTGCGTGGTGATGTTGCTGCGGTCAACACCCATCTTCACGAGCTCGTCGGCAACAGCGTTGGCACGGCCCTCAGAGAGCTTCTGGTTGATCTTCTCGTTACCCGTAGCGCTATCAGCATAGCCGTCGACCTTCAGCTTGGCGCCGTTGGCCTTGGCATACTTGGCCAGGCCCTCGATGTTGACGAGATCCTTCTGGGAAGCGATGTTGGTCTTGTTGATGTTGAAGAACACTGAGACAGGAGTGTTGACAAACTCCTTCACGGCCTTGTTCTCAACAGGCTTCTGGTTGGCCAGCAAGTTCTTCAGACGAGCGTTCTCAGCGTTAGCATCGTTGAGCTGTGCGTTGAGAGCGTCGATCTGGCTCTGAGAGAGAGCCTTGATGGCGTCCACGTCAGGCACCTTGTTCCAGGTGTTGTGGCCGAGGTTGTAGGTCAGACCGACCTCTGCTGAGACGATCTGGTCGTGGTTCTTCGACTTGTGGCCGCCGTAAGCGTAAGCGTCGTCGACACCCTCGAAGTCGTCACCCATGAGGTTGTACTGGAGCTCGAGGTTGAGCTGCAGGCGCTTGGTCAGTCTCCACTGGCTCAGCAAACCGGCGCTGGCAGCGAGCTCATAAGAGTTGAGGCTCATGTTGCGGACAACACCGACACCGGCAAACGGAGAGAGGTTCCACACGCGGGTGGGATTGTAACCGAAGAAGAGGTTGCTCAGGTTGAACAAAGCCTGCTCCTGGATATTCCAATAGTGGTTGTGCTTGCAAGTGTTGTAGGCATCCTCCTTAGGGACGTCCTTGCCCCACACACCGTTGAACTTGGTACGGAGACCGAGGCCCGGGGTGAACCACTTACCGATGGCGGCCGAGAAGCCCATGTCACGACGGAAATCCTTGAAAGGACTCTTTGTCCAGCCCATGCCCTTCTCCTCGTTGCTGTAGAAAGCTGTCCAAGTGAAGTTACCCTGAACAAACCAGTTGCTCCAGAAAGAATTGGTGGCTACACTGTACTTCAGCGTAGGATCTGCAGTCTCCTGTGCCTGTGCGGACAGGGAAAGACCGGCAAATGCCAAAGCGATCAATAACTTTTTCATAACCTTTATTTGTTTAACTATCAATAATAAATATCAAAAACTTCTTTAACACTCCTTTTCGTTGGCAAAGTTAATAATATTTTTTAAATTGCGCTTTTATTTTCGATAAAATTATCAAAAATTTTAAACAAGGCCTTTCTTTGGCAAGTCTGTACGCCCACAGGCGTTCCGTTGCCATATGAAGAAAGCATTTCAGCCAAGCATCTGCTCAATGTCTTTTTGCTTGAAAATATTAAGAACATTCTTGCCATCGGGAGTGTACTTGGCGTTTTGGCACTGGAAAAGCTCATTGATGAGGTTTTCCATCTCTTCGTTGCCCAGCACCTGCCCATAGGGGATGGCTGCGGCGCGCGCCATGCTCAAGGCCAGCGCGTCGTTGATCTCCTGCACGGCCGAGGTGCCCCGCTCCTGGGCGCCAACTACCATGTCACGCACCAGCGACACCACATCGATGCCCTCAAGCCCCTCGGGGATGGCGTTGACCGAATAAGTATTGTCGCCCAGCGGCGACAGGTCGAAGCCCATGGCCATCATCTCTGCCATGACCTGGCCGAGGGTGACGGCCTCCTGCGCGGTGAGCTGCACGGTCTCAGGGAAGAGAAGCTTCTGCGAGTGAGCCTTGTGGGCGGCCAACTGGCGCTGATACTTCTCAAAGAGGATGCGCACATGGGCACGGTGCTGGTCGATGATCATGAGTCCCGACTTCACGGCCGTCATCACGTAGCGGCCCTTGTACTGGTAGTGGACAGGCGACTTCTCCGCAATGACGCTCTCGCCCCCTGAAGGGGCGGCAGGCTCGGCAAAGAGCGGCTCCTGCTGCGTTTCGGCGGGACTGTCGAGCCCCTCGTAGAGTTGTTGCCACTGGTCAGCCATGCGCGAGGTGTGGAGTTCGCCGCTCACGCCACCTCCCATTTTACTGGTATGGGTGGATGCCGCAGGTGTGGCCTTGAAGGGATTGTATTGGGGATTGAGGTCGACCTTAGGCAGGTCGGCCTGACGTGTGGGGTCAAACAGTGGGATGTCGGGCTTGCCCTCCGTGTCAAACTCAAGGGTGGAAGCATCATTGAACATGCCCACGGCATCCTTCGTAGCAGCCGAGAGAATCTGCCAAATGGCCTGTTCGTTTTCAAACTTGATCTCGGTCTTCGTGGGATGGATGTTGACGTCGATGTCATGGGCATCCACGTCGAAATAGATGAAATAGGGCACTTGCTCACCTTGCGGCACCAAGCGGTCGAAGGCCGACATGACAGCCTTGTTGAAATAAGGATGTCGCATGTAACGGCCATTGACGAAGAAGTATTGCTGCGCTCCTTTCTTGCGCGCACTCTCCGGTTTGCCCACGAAGCCATGGATGGCACACACGGAGGTCTCCACGTTGAGCGGCAGCAAGTCCTGGTTGATGCGCTTGCCGATGATTTCGACGATGCGCTGGCGCAAACCACCTGCTCGGAGATTGAACATCTCCGAGCCATTGCTGCGAAAAGTGAAGGCTATCTTGGGATAGACCAGGGCGATGCGCTCAAAAGCAGTGAGGATATTGTTGAGTTCGGTGGTGTTAGACTTCAAGAACTTTCTGCGGGCAGGCACATTATAGAAAAGGTTCTCTATCATGAAATTGGACCCCTCGGGGCAGGCGCACGCCTCCTGCCCCACAAAGCGGGAACCGGCGATAGACAGTTGTGTGCCAATCTCCTCACCCTGCTGCCGCGTCTTGAGCTCCACCTGGGCCACAGCGGCAATCGACGCCAAGGCCTCCCCGCGGAAGCCCATGGTGTGGAGGTTGAAAAGATCGTCGGCCTGGCGAATCTTAGACGTGGCGTGGCGCTCAAAAGAGAGGCGCGCATCGGTCTCCGACATGCCTTTGCCATTGTCGATGACCTGGATGGATGTGCGCCCCGCATCGACCACCAACACGTCGATGCGCGTGGCGCCCGCGTCCACCGCATTCTCCACCAGTTCCTTGATCACCGACGCGGGTCGCTGGATGACTTCACCCGCGGCTATCTGATTGGCCACAGAGTCGGGCAACAGTTGTATGATATCACTCATGACTAAATCCTTTTGCTAACATAGAAAAAACAATTGGTCACAGACCTCAAAGCCACGGCAAGAGACATGTCAGGACGATGACCACCACCAAGGCCACGATGGCCATGGACGGTATCCACGAGCGCCGCGTCACGACGCCGCGACGCCTGCCAAACAGCTGACCAGGACGCAGGCACTCGCCCGGTTGCACATCAGCCAACCGTTCGCCAGCCGGCCGTCCATCAGCCTCCATGCCCAGCTCACGCCGGGCCCGGTCCTCCAGTTGCCGCAAGCGCTCACGGCGCTCGTCGCAATAGACCATGGGATGGCTGAAACGCCTTGGCTTGGCAGTTTGGAAAAGCAGGTTCATAGGGTCAGCCGTTGGAGGGGTGCCGTGTGGCGCACGATGTTCTTGAGCTCGGTTCCCCTGGCCTTACCCCGCCAACGGAACACATCATCCTTGCCGGTGGGACGGACATAGTCAAACCATGCAAAACTGTCCAGCTTCAACTTGGCAGGCGGGATCTGCGTCATCGGATACAACGTAGCTCGCACCTTATTGGTCCATATATGGTCGAGCTTGCGCGCCGGCGAGATGTACATGCGCATGGTGTCGGTCTCCATGTAGTTGAGCCCGATAAGCGTTGAGTCCTTGTCGTCGACCGGGAAATAGACCGAGCGCACAGTCCCGATGGCATCACTCCTGCGGATGGCTCCCTCCTGGAAATAGGCAAACATGTCGCGCGATGAAACCTGATTGTAGTGAATGCTGTCAGCCATGGCCTCCACCGACAAGGCCTGTCCAAGCACATGTGCCTCGCGCACCGTGGAGTCATTCATAAAGACCTTGATGACCTCCCCCAGCAACTGGCGGCCTCCGTTCCACACGACAGGATCCCGATAGAGGGTCATGCACGAGTCCTGGGAACTGAAAACCATCGAGTCGCACACTGCCTGCACATCGACACGATAGGCCCTCATGTGCGGATAGCAATGCACCTTGCGGTAGACGGAGTCGGTGTTGATGTTGAATGTCTCAATGCGCATCGTGTCGGCATGCATCCAGAGCGTATCTTTCTGCGAGTAGTCGGTGACCAGTGCGTCGCGTGTGGCAAAGCCTTTGCCCGTCTTCTCATTGTAGGCCACCTCACCGCAGGTCAGCGTATTGCGGTTCTTGGTGTCGACAAAGACCACGTTGCCAACACCTCGGTTGCTCCCCGTCTTACTGTCATAATACAAGGTGTCGCCCGTGATGGTTTTCTCCTGGTTGACCACCGTCGACCGGCCAAACATCTCCGCCTGGTCGGTTCGCGTGTTGAAGTAAGCGTTCTCAGTGGTGATGACTCCATTTTCGCCGCGAATGATGGATGGCCCCACCTTGCCATGTCCACTACCAGCCGTGTACTTGCCGACCACATGGGCACGGGCACGCCGCGTGTCATAATAAAGCGTGTCGGTGGAGACATGGTTCTTGGGGGTGCGGAGCTGCACGTCATAGTTGAACTTGGCCAGGCGCGTCTGGGTGTGATACTCGCCCCAGTCAGCGCTCAACTGGCTTCGTCCGTCCACGAGCCTGCCCCCATTGAAAAAGTAGGCATATTCATACAGGCGGTCATAATTGAGACTGTCGGTATGGAGTGTTTGCTGCCTGTGCTTGAGCACCACGTTCTCGCGCGCCTCCATCATCTGTCCCTCACCGTCATACCAGGCGCGAGCGCAGGTCAGCGACAAGGTGTCACCCTGCCGGAAACGCACATGGCCAAACGCCTTCACCGAGTTGGAGCCTTGATAGAAATAGGCGCTGTCGCAATTGAGATATGCGCCTTGGTGCATGAACGCCACGTGACCCTTGGCTATCTGGGCATCGGGGTTGAGCCCCGCCATGTCGTAGCGCAGCTCATCGGCATGGAGAAGATAGACCTTGTTGTCCACAGGCTTCTTCCGGGTCTTGCGGGGAGCCAGGAAGGCTTGCAGGGAACCTATGACAAAGAAGCATAGAGCCATCGTCATGATGACCCTATGCCCGCTATAAAACCTTTGTTGTTTTCTGTTCTCCGTCATTTAATCCATCCCTGATATTGGAAATTACAATTCTTGTAACGGTCCTTCATCTTCACATAAGTGTGCTTGATCTTGTCCACGACCCAATCGGTGAGGACTTTCTCTCGTTCCTTGGCCAGCACCACATCCTTCATGACCTGGAAGTCTTCGGAGATGGTCGCCTTGTGTCCGTCGATGCGCGACTTCAACTTGACGATGGCCACCACCGTCTTGCCATTGCTCCGGCTCACCATCTCAAAAGGCGCCGATATCTCGCCCACCTTCATGGTGTCGACAGCGCGAGCCACCTCCGTCGGCAGGTCTTTCATCTGGAAACGAGATGTCATGCCGTCATTGGTGGAGTTGGACATCAGGCCCTTGTTGTTCTTGGTGTCCTTGTCGTCAGAGATGATGGTCGCTCCGTCCTCAAACGAGAACTTACCCGCACGGATGTCCGTGGCCACAGAGTCGAGCTGGTTCATCGAAGCCTGGATCTCGTCTTGCGAAACCTTCGGCTTCAAGAGGATATGCCGCACCTTGATCTTGTCTCCGCGCTTGTCAATGAGTTGGATGATGTGATAACCAAACTCCGTCTCCACAATCTTTGATATCTTATTGGGATCAGTCAAGTTGAACGCCACGTTGGCAAACGCGGGATCAAGCATGCCCCGCCCGATGTAATCCATCTCACCACCCTGGCGCGCAGACCCTGGGTCTTCCGAATAGAGACGCGCCAGCGCCGCAAATGACGACTCACCCTTGTTCACGCGCTCCGTGAAGTCACGCAACTGGTTCTTGACGCGATTGATCTCCTCCTGCTTGATCTTGGGTTGTCTTGTGATGATCTGCACCTCGACCTCTGTGGGCACAAAAGGAATGCTGTCGGCAGGCATGTTGCGGAAATAGTTTCTCACATCCGCCGGTGTCACCTTGACATTCTCCACCAACTTCTTGCGCATCTTCTCGATGAGCTGCTGGTTCTTGAAGTCATCGTGCATCTCGGCACGCATCTCCTTGATGCTCTGCTTCCTGTATTCCTCCAGTTTCTCCTGCGATCCCGCTATCTGTATCCAACGGTTGATCTGCTGGTCGATGCCACTTGATATTTCACTCTCCGACACCTCGATGGAGTCGATGGCCGCTTGGTGGAGAAACAACTTCTGCACGGCCAGTTGCTCGGGGATGGCACAATCGGGATCGCCGCCCCATGTGAAGCCCTCGGCGAGCCCCTGCATGCGCATGGCCTCCACATCCGACTTCAGGATAGGCTCATCGCCCACCACCCATATCACCTCATCGATGACGCTGCTTTCGGGGACGGGTATTTCGGCACGCATCACCGAATCGTTAGCGGTCGTGTCGGCCACGGATGCAACGGCCACCACCTCATTGGCAGGGACACTCATTGAGCGAAATCCCCAAGCACCCACACCCGACATGGCTGTCAGTCCGAAAGCCAACATGCCGGCCGTGGTATATATCGTTTTCTTCATATGTTAATGCTTATTCACCGTTTTGAGCACCTCATCATTGACCTTCACGGCAAACTGCTTGCGCAGTTCGTCCACCCACTGCTTCTCCAGATAATCCTGATAGTCGGCCACCACAAGGGCTCGGACATCCGACAACTCCTTAGGCGCCTTGAGCACCTTGCCATAGACAGCCATGTGGGGATAGTCTTTCATGGGTTTGGCAATCGTGTCGACCCCAAACGCCTCATGGTCAACGAGGGCATTGTCGCCCTTCTTGAAGATGCCCTTCTCCACGCGGATGCGCAACACCGAATCGGCGTTGAACGTCTTGCGGAGCACGTCAGCCCACTTGTCAAACGCCACATCCTTGACAGCATCCTTCACGTTGGCGATATCCGCCGCCTCACGCGTGTGGTAAGCGATGCCCTTGAAACGGGGCTGTTCCCACTTATAATTTTTCTTGTGTTTCTTGAAGAAGGCCTCCAGTCCGGCCTCATCCTTTTGTGCCTTGTCCCACACCGTACGATTGCTGATCTCATAAAGCAGCAATCCGTCATGATACTCTTGGATGAGATATTTCAGATTGGGGTCTTGCGTTTCCATTTGCGCCAGTTTATCCTTGAGTAACTGCGCCTTGGTGGTATGCTCTTGCTTGGCCAGCGTATCAAGCTTTTGGTCGATGATTTGCTCTCTCAAGTTGCGCTGGTCAATGAACCTCATGATGGCGTCGCGCTGGCTTTCATAGCTGTAGAAGTTCTGATGTCCCTTCTTGAGGATGATGTGCCATCCAGCAGCCGTCAGCACCGGTTTGCTCATCTCGCCATCCTTCAGCGCCCAAGCCTGGTCCTCAAACTCCTTCAAGGTCTGTCCCTTGTAGATGAGGGGAAGCTCGCCCCCATTCTTGGCTGATCCCGGGTCCTGGGAACACTTCTTGGCCATCTCAGCAAAGTCGGCACCGTTCTTCAGAGCCGTGTAGATGGAATCGATACGCTGCTTGGCCACCTTCTGCTCATCCGCCGAAGCCTTCTGTCCGACGAGCAACAAGATGTGAGCCACCTTGACCAGTCCACCATTGTTGTCAATCTGCTGTTGCGTCTGCGTGTAAATTTTCTTGGCCTCAGCCTCCACGTCGGCATCGTTGATCATCGAAGGGCGCACCTGCATGTCGCGGTACCCCGCAAACTCCGTCTGGAAAGACTTCAACGTGTCAAGGTGCGCTGCCTTGGCAGCCTCCACCTTCAACTTATAGTTGACAAACAAGTTCACGTAGTCAGCCACACTCTTCTTGTCGATGACTCCGTCAGCATTGTTCTTGTTATAAGAGTATTCAAACTCAGAGCGCGGTATGTCCTTGCCGTTGATGGTCATCACAACAGGGTCGGAAGATTGCGCAAAAGACAAGGTGCCACACAACAGCATGGCGCCCAACAACAGTTTCTTTTTCATGTTTATTTTAAGTGGCTCTCCCTTCATCCGTCATGGAGGAGGGAGAGCTTGTTATTTCTTATCATTCTGCATGCCGCATCACAGCAGCGACAGGCCTCTTCACCGTCAGTTACTCATGACGGCTGTAGTTAGGAGCCTCACTGGTGATGGTGATGTCGTGCGGATGGCTCTCGAGCACACCCGCATTGGTGATACGGGCGAACTTGGCATTGTGGAGATTGCTGATGGTGGCAGCGCCACAATAGCCCATTCCTGAGCGCAGGCCACCGATGAGCTGATAGATCACCTCCTGCACCGTGCCCTTGTAAGGCACACGTCCGGCGATGCCCTCCGGCACCAGTTTTTTCACATCCTTCGTGTCACCCTGGAAATAGCGGTCGCTGGATCCGTTCTTCTGTCCCATAGCCTCAAGCGATCCCATGCCACGATAGCTCTTGAACTTACGTCCATTGTAGATGATGGTCTCTCCAGGACTCTCCTCGGTTCCGGCGACGAGCGAACCGATCATCACGCAGCTACCGCCAGCGGCCAAAGCCTTCACGATATCGCCCGAATAGCGCAGTCCACCATCAGCGATCAGAGGCACATCGGTGTCTTTCAGTGCAGAGTAGACATCGTAGACGGCGCTCAACTGCGGCACGCCGACACCCGCCACGACACGCGTTGTGCAGATGGATCCTGGACCGATGCCCACTTTCACGGCGTCGGCGCCATTGTCCACCAGGTACTTGGCAGCCTCACCCGTGGCGATGTTGCCCACCACGACATCGAGGTTCGGGAAAGCGTTTTTCACCTCATGCAACTTGCCTACGACACCCGCGGAGTGTCCGTGTGCGGTGTCGATGACGATGGCGTCAACGCCTGCGTCAACCAGTGCCTGCGCCCTGTCGAGCGTGTCGCGCGTGACACCCACGCCTGCTGCCACACGAAGGCGTCCCTTGTCATCCTTGCAGGCATTGGGCTTATCCTTGGCCTTGGTGATATCCTTATAGGTGATCAGTCCCACCAGGTGGTTGCCGGCATCGACGACAGGCAACTTCTCGATCTTGTTCTCCTGCAGGATCTGCGCTGCAGCGGCAAGATCCGTCTTCTGGTGTGTGGTCACCAAGTTCTCACTTGTCATCACCTCGTCGACCTTCTTGTCCATGTTGCGTTCGAAGCGCAGGTCACGGTTGGTGACGATGCCCACCAGATGGTTTTCCTCGTCGACGACGGGAATGCCCCCGATGTGATATTCGTGCATCATGCCCAGCGCGTCGGCCACAGTGCTGCCTCTGCGTATGGTGACAGGGTCATAGATCATGCCGTTCTCGGCACGCTTGACGATGGCCACTTGGCGTGCCTGTTCCTCGATGGACATATTCTTATGGATGACGCCGATGCCTCCCTCACGCGCAATGGCGATGGCCATTGACGATTCGGTCACCGTGTCCATGGCCGCTGTCACAAACGGCACATTCAGCTCGATGTGGCGGGAGAAGCGCGTTTTCAACGTCACCTCCTTGGGCAACACCTCAGAATAAGCGGGAATCAACAGGACGTCGTCGAAAGTAAGGCCGTCCATTACAATTTTATCTGCAACAAATGATGACATAAATGTAACTTTAGGAATTTATTGCGTGCAAATTTAGCAATAAAAATCCACTTACACCGCCATCGCCAACGATTTTCTTTCTCGTTTAAAGCAATTTAACGTGTGCCAATCCGGCCCCCTCCCTGGCCGGATTGTGTCAGTTGGCCATTTCCGAGAAGAACTTGATGAAGACCAGCCTCACTTTCTGCTCTGCAGTCAGGCCATCCTCATCGTCATAGATATCCACCTCATCGATAGCCTTGTCGATGTCATCGCTGTCGCTCTCGCGGAAATAGTCATAGATGTCGGCCATCTCATCAGGGTCGATGACCTCATCGTCGTTGAGGTAATAGTCGATGTTCACCTTGATGCCGCTGTTGACGATGGCCTCTATGTCGTCCAGCAGGTCATCGAAACCACACCCTTGCGCCTTGGCGATTTCCTCAAGGGCGATGCGCTTGTCGATAAGTTCTATGATTTTCTGTTTCCTCAACGACTTGTTGGGCAGGCTGATGACACGCATGATGTCGGCTCGCTTGACATCGTTCTCATCACAATACTTCTTGATCAGGTCGACGAACGGCTTGCCATACTTCTTGGCCTTGCCCTGCCCCACTCCCTGTATCTGCTGCAGTTCCTCCATGGTCACCGGATAATTGGTGGCCATCTGCGTGAGCGACACATCCTGGAAGATGACGTAAGGTGGCAAGTTGTGCTTGCGCGCTTCATCCTTGCGCAAGCCACGCAAGAGATTGAACAATTCCTCATCCAAGGCGCTCGACACGTTGTCGCCAGCCTCGTCAGCCTCGTCAAACTCTCGGTCGGGCACCACCATGAACGGTGTCGGGTCTTGCATGTATCGCTTGCCCTCCGCGGTGAGCTTCAACAAGCCGTAGTTTTCCACGTCCTTGCGTATGTAATGGGATATCATGGCCTGCCGTATCACAGGGTTCCAGATGGCAGGGTCCTCCTCGTTGATCTTCTCACCCGCACCAAACTCGGGCAACCGGTCATGTCCATGGCGCACGATGTTGTCGGTGCGCCGCCCCCTGACAAAGTCGATGACATAAGGCTGGTCAAAGTTTTCCTTCACCGCCCTGATGGCGCTGAGCACCACAAGCAATGCCTCACGCGCCTCCTTCGGATGTTTGGGGTGCTTACAGTTGTCGCAGTTGTCGCAGTTGTCGCTCAGATAGTCTTCGCCAAAGTAATTGAGCAACATCTTTCTCCGGCAGATGGACGACTCGGCATAAGCCTTCGTCTCCTGCAGCAGCTGTCGTCCGATCTCCTTTTCGGCCTCGCCCTTACTGTCCATAAACTTCTCCAGCTTCTTCAGATCCTTGGGCGAATAGAAGGCAATGCAGATACCCTCGCCCCCGTCACGTCCTGCGCGTCCGGTCTCCTGGTAGTAGCCTTCCAGGCTCTTGGGAATGTCATAATGGATGACGAAGCGCACGTCGGGCTTGTCGATACCCATTCCGAAGGCAATGGTGGCCACGATGACGTCAATCTCCTCTTTCAGGAAGTCGTCTTGCGTCTTCGTGCGCACCTCCGTGTCGAGCCCGGCATGGTAGGGCGCGGCCTTAAACCCGTTGAGCTTCAGCTTTTGCGCCAGTTCCTCCACCTTCTTGCGCGACAGACAGTAGATGATGCCACTCTTGCCCTCGTGCTGGCGGAGGAAGCGGATGATCTGGCTGTCGGTGTCTTCCTCGCTCACCTTCTGCCTGACCTCATAATAGAGGTTGGGGCGGTTGAAGGAGCTCTTAAACTCCTTGGCCCCGACGATGCCGAGGCTTTTCTTGATGTCGGTGCGCACCTTGTCGGTAGCCGTGGCCGTAAGGGCGATGACGGGTATCCTGTCGACGCCCCTGTGGTGGGCTATCTTGTCGATGGTGGGCCTGATGTTGCGATACTCGGGGCGGAAGTCGTGTCCCCACTCCGAGATGCAATGAGCCTCATCGATGGCAAAGAAAGAAATCTCAAACGACTCGAAAAACGCGAGGTTATCCTCTTTGTTAAGCGATTCGGGAGCCACATAGAGCAGCTTGGTCTTGCCCGACTGCACATCCTTCACGACACGGTTGATGGCCGCCTTGTTGAGCGACGAGTTCATGTAGTGGGCCAGACCGTCGTTTTCCGACAAGCCGTTGATGACATCGACCTGGTTTTTCATCAGGGCGATGAGCGGCGAGACCACGATAGCCGTGCCCCGCATGAGCAGCGAGGGCAATTGGTAGCAGAGACTCTTGCCTCCGCCGGTGGGCATGAGCACAAAAGTGTCATTGCCGTCCATCAGGTTGCGTATGACCGCCTCCTGGTCACCCTTAAACTTGTCGAAGCCGAAATACTGCTTCAGTGGTTGAATCAGATTGTCTTTCATTGTGGTTGTAGTGGCTTATGGAAGTCGGCTTGTCAAGCCGACTCCACACGTTGTTCCATGTGAGCCTTGTCGAGCTGTGCCTTGGCATAGTCGAGCGTCACCTCAAACTTCTTGATGCGGCGCGACGGCACGTCAAACATAGCGTCCATCATGACCGCCTCGACAATCGAGCGCAGGCCGCGGGCTCCCAACTTGTACTCCACGGCCTTGTCGACGATGAAGTCGAGCGCCTCGTCGGTGAACGTCAGTGCAATCTTGTCCATCTCGAAGAGCTTGACATACTGCTTGACGATGGAGTTCTTGGGCTCCACGAGGATGCGGCGCAGGGCGGCGCGGTCGAGCGGGTTGAGGTGTGTGAGCACCGGCAGTCGGCCGATGAGCTCGGGTATGAGGCCAAACGACTTCAGGTCCTGGGGAAGGATATACTTCATCAGGTCGCTCTTGTCGATGTTGCGCACAGCCTGCACCGAGTTGTAGCCCACAACGTGGGTGTTGAGTCGCTGTGCGATCTTGCGCTCGATGCCGTCAAACGCTCCACCGCAGATGAAGAGGATGTTCTTCGTGTTGACGTGTATGTAGTCCTGGTCGGGATGCTTGCGCCCACCCTTGGGCGGCACGTTGACCATCGTTCCCTCGAGGAGCTTGAGCAGTCCCTGCTGCACGCCCTCGCCACTGACATCGCGCGTGATGCTGGGGTTATCGTTCTTGCGGGCTATCTTGTCAAGCTCGTCGATGAAGACGATGCCACGCTCGGCGGCCTCCACGTTGAAGTCGGCCACCTGGAGAAGTCGGCTGAGGATACTCTCCACATCCTCGCCCACATAACCAGCCTCGGTAAACACCGTGGCGTCGACAATGGTGAACGGCACATCGAGCAACTTGGCGATGGTGCGCGCCAGGAGGGTCTTGCCCGTACCCGTGGAGCCCACCATGATGATGTTGCTCTTCTCGATCTCCACGCCATCGTCGTCGGCAGGCTGCTGCAGGCGCTTGTAATGGTTGTAGACCGACACGGCAAGCGTGCGCTTGGCGTCGTCCTGCCCGATGACATACTGGTCGAGATACTCCTTGATCTCGCGCGGCTTGGGCACCTTCTTCAGTTTGAACGCTGCATGCTTGCCCTTGGCGCCATCGGCCTGCTCGTCGTCGGGCAGGTCGAGCACCCCCGTGGTCTTCACGATGTTGTAGGCCTGCACGGCACACTCCTCACAGATGTAGCCGTTGAGCCCGTTGATGAGGAGTCTCACCTCGTTTTCGCTTCTTCCGCAGAAGCTGCAACACTTCTTAGTCGTCTTCATTTCTTGCGTATCACTTCTTTCTTGTCAGCACCGCGTCAATCATGCCGTACTCCTTGGCTTCCTGGGCAGTCATCCAGTAGTTACGGTCACTGTCCTGCCACACCTTGTCGTAGGGCTGGTGCGAATGGTTGGAGATGATGGTGTAAAGCTCTTTCTTCATCTTCAGGATCTCGCGCGCCTCGATCTCGATGTCGGAGGCCTGTCCTTGCACGCCGCCCAGCGGCTGGTGGATCATCACGCGGCTGTGGGGCAGCGCCGAGCGCTTGCCCTCGGCACCCGACACGAGGAGTACGGCGGCCATCGAGGCGGCCATGCCGGTGCAGATGGTGGCCACGTCGCTCGAGATGAACTGCATGGTGTCGTAGATGCCGAGACCGGCAGTCACCACGCCGCCCGGCGAGTTCACGTAGATGGAGATGTCCTTGCTGTTGTCCACGGAGTCGAGGTAGAGCAGCTGTGCCTGGAGCGTGTTGGCGGTGTAGTCGTCGATCTCGGTGCCAAGGAAGATGATGCGGTCCATCATCAGGCGCGAGAACACATCCATCTGCGTCACGTTGAGCTGGCGCTCCTCCAGGATATAGGGGTTGAGATACTGGTTCTGGGCCTTCACCACATCATCGAGTACCATGCCGTTCATGCCAAGATGCTTCGTGGCATACTTTCTAAAGTCGTTGTTCATCTGTAATCTTTCCTTTTATATAATATAAGCGAAATAGCAGTTTCCACCTTTCCTTCCTGTTGTCATCCGCAAAGAGCGTGCCATTGCGTGCCGGCTTGACCTGCCTATTCTCTGACAAAGATAATAAAAAATCTCTAAAAGCCAACTAATATGGTTGTTTTTTCTTCGATTGACGTTCAAAAAAACGAATGTGGCGCATCGGAGCTCACTACTCCCATGCGTCACATTCCGTTTTATTCACCATTCACGCTGCCTGTTTGGCGGCACGCCAGAACAGGGCTCAGACTTTATTTAGCATTATACTTCACACCGTCCTGGATATAGATCCCTCGCTTCGGTTTCCCGGGCAACTGGCGGCCTTGGATGTCAAAGATACAATGCATCGCCTTGGGCGACGAGATGGCCGGGCGGATGCCCGTGGAGTAAGTGTCACCGTCCACATGGAGCGTATAGGCGCCACTCACTGGGGCAGGGACACCGGTCAGTTTAAAGGTATCTATTTTCAATGACAAGGGACAAGCTGCGGGATGTTCCATTTCCTCTGAACAAACTCTATAAAGACTATCGCCATCCCGATAAAAGCAAGAATAAAAGCGATGTCCATACGCCACCCTCTCGTTTACAAGAGAAAGCGTTCCGTTCCCATAGCTAAAGGTGGAAAAGGTTTCGCCAACCTTTCCATCGCCCACATCTTCATCATTATCTATCCACTTAGAGACATGCGCATAGAAGGGGTCCGCTGAAATTTCCCTGGCAAGGAATCCTCCCGTCTCATACATCATCCACAACATATGGGAAATTTTCACGTTGTCCAGACTTCTGACCATAAGGTGATTGGTGAATGAGCCGAAGTCCTCCAGCCATTGGTCGGTTTTCTTGCCGTCCAATGTTCTGACCACCAGCAACCGCTTAGAGACGCTTTCTCCTATTCCCCTGGTCGAAATATTCACCAACGTATCCTTAACGCCCACGACCTCCCACTGCATACCATTGAAAGTGGCAAAGTGGTCGCCAACTGAAAGTGTGAAGTCAAAGCCCACAACCTCCTTGTGATGGTCAAAGTCGTAGATGTAAATCTTCTTGTCGGCTATGCGATAACCATACGGCAATTTGATGGGATAGTCCGCCTCCCGTCCAGGCAGGTAGCTGTCGTCTTCTATTCTCAGATAGCCCTGTCCATTCACGGTCGTGTCCTCCGCAGCACTATACAGCAACAATACTGGCCTCTCATCTCCATTCTGCATAACCGCCATGCGCCACCAATGATTATCCCATGGGCTGGCTGCAGAGCACACGGGGTACAAGAGAGCAATTATCCAACCAATAAACAAACGCTTTTTCATAAGAGATGTTGATTAATGGCCAAGCTTTAGGCATAAACTCTATCCTTCGCCAAGCCTTGTTTTTTCTTATTTTGAATTTATTCTTAACGTGCTACCCTTAGAGATGTATGTTCCCTTGTCGAGCAACACCTTCCTTGCCTTTAAGTTAACATTAGCCTCAGACGTCGTGACATCACCCGACAATTCAGAGTCCGTCACGTGATTACCGACTTTTATCACATCATGCATTTCCTCGAGTTTTCCAACAATATTCATATTTTGAATATATTTCACATCGGAATACTGAACAAATGGTATGCGATTATGAGCTGATACACAAACGATAGCCTCATCAGGATCTTGTGTCTGTACAACTACAGAATTTCCCATAAAACTTTGCACTTTTCCAAACTTGGGATCAACTACTGTAATTCGACCATCTTCACCACTCCTTAACTTAATCCCTACCATCTTAGCACCTCGCACGATCGAAACATCAGAAAAAGTAGTTGGAACATCCGTATATATCTTCATGCTTGGATCACCAAAACAAAGAAAGACCTCCTTTGTATAATTTGTCAGTATATAACCACTTCCATACGTTTCACCCAAACGGGTCATCCCTTGGTTTAATATCTGTCCCAAAGCGTAAGTGGCCGCAGATGTTGTTGAAAAATGATTGTATTTATTTTTAATTTCGATTTTTAGTCCAGGATCAGGCCATATTGCATCAAACATGCCTCCAGTAAGAGCATCTGTTAACCCCGCATAGGCCGCCTGTGTAGCTGCAAATGCGGCTACACAACCACCATTAGACTTTGACAAGAATCTCTGGGCCAAACAATCACAGTCGAATTTTCCAGTATAACAACTCATACTGAAAACAACAGGCAATAAATTGCCATTAGAAAGGCTATTCACATCTTTATTTGAAAAAGATGGTTCTCGCCATTTGTCAACTAAACCGTGACCACAATAAAGAACGTAGAATGCTCCTTCATTTATAGCTTTCGTTATATCTACCGTCTTGCCGTTCCAAGCAAAATTTGGTCTTTTGAGTTCATCAGGAATAGGATCTTTGAATGACAAGAATTTTCCCCAATACTGAGGATAGACATCTGACTTGGCTGCATACACACGTTTCTGAATTTTTCCTTGGGAAGCCACATAAGCACGCACATCCTCCGATGTTTCTGTAAATCGCATGTCTTCATAACCATCCCTCAACGAATCTTGAAAGAATGCACAATGAAGACCCGTCTCATAGAATGAATATTTTTCAGGAGGCGTTTTTTCGTAACCTATTACTTTATCCACAACGCCATTTGCTAAATTCACATTAGAAACAGGCCATCTTCCACAATAAATATCAGAAATATTGTCATCATCCACGCAGCTATATGGTACATCCGTTATATGATGAACGTTCAAAGTAGACACACATGCGGGCACGTCATAATAACCGCCAACTATCAACAAATAGTAAAGAGCTGGATAAGTATCATAAGCATCCTTTACTGCCGCTTTCACCATGTCACAGGTCCAATCATCACGCAGGTCAACATGGACATTGAACCCCATCAGCCGTTTCCACTCCGCAAAGCGGTTGACCGCCTCCTCAAACTTGGGTGTAGACACAATCAGGTAATCCTTGACATCGGCCTTGGCCGCGCCGTCTTGCGCGGCGCTCTTGGCACCTGCTTCGTCCGCCTGCTCACCGCCAATCACGTTGTTGGCAAAGAAATAATCGTCTGGGCTCACATACTTGGGTTTGTTCTCCTCTGCACCGACGGCGTTCTCCTTCACTTTGGGCACGAAGGTCACCTTGTAGGTGATCGACGTGTAGGCGCGCACCGTCTTGTCGACATAACTGTACTGGATGGGCGACACATCGACCAGACAAAGGTCGTGGCCGCGATATGACTGCGTGGGCAATTGCGACACGATGGCCTGGGGCTTGTAGCCCTCGTAGGGCGCTATGGCTTGTACGTTCTCACGCGTGTAGACTTCGTCGCCGCTGTCGATGAGCGGATGGCGCGCGGGCGTCAACTCGTAGGGGTAGTCGCGATAGGCGCTGTCGGTCACTCCGACCGTGGCCGTATAGCCCTCTGGGATTGCCAGCATGTCGTTGCGGCCCAGCGTGGAGGGTTCGCCCGAGATCGGGTTCAGCCCGAAGCCGTCGACCTTCCAAAACAAGGCGCCCTTAAACAAGTCGTCGGCCTGCAGCAAGGCGCTCTTGAACGTGTAGGTCACCCGGTAGCCATCGGGCAGTGTCTCCACGTCCCGCGTGGGCACCGTCGAGGCCACGCCGTCCGTCAACGAGCCCGTCTGCAGGTCCAGCAGCTGCTGGGCTTGCGCCTGTAAGACACCAAAGGCGCTTACGATTATCAGTAAAAGCCTTCTCATGGTCGTCTCATTTTGTGATTGTCCGTTTCGTTCCCAACACTTACTACATTTTGAAAGACGGCGTTCTTACAATTGCTTTCACCTTACACACCATACGACCAGTTCAGGTACTGACCGTTCGACACACCATATACGCCTCGCTCCGAGCCCTTGACCGAGGCGGCGTAGCCCTTCATATCCCCGTTGACGGAGAATGCCGAGGTTGGAATTTCCGAGCTTGCCGTGCCCACAGCCACTTGTCCGTCGGCGTAGACCGCCAGCTGTGCCTGCGCACCGCTGGCGAAACCGGCAAGAGCTGCCAAGATGAATAACTTCTTTTTCATAATAGATGTTTTTAGGATTAATGATAGATGCGATATTCAGCAAGGTGATCGTTGGACTCCAAAATCCGTTCCTACGGTGCATACGCCTATGCGCGCCTCCTTTCGGTTGCAAATATATACCATATTTTTTAATTGCGCAAGCAATTGCTTGTTTTTTATAAAGAAAATTAAAACCAGGAAAACAAGATGGTAACCCTCTCCTTTTTAAAGGGACGGAAAAGCGAAATGTGGCGCATTGGAGCTCACTACTCCCATGCGCCACATTCCGTTTTATTCACCATTCACGCTACCTGTTTGGCGGCACGTCAGATTTATTCACCACCTTTCTCACCATCCGCTCACCATTCTTGAAGAAGATGACCTGGATGACTATCCGGCTTCCGTCCGTAGGCGCTATTTCCTGTCCGATTTGGTTATAGTACTTCACGCAGTCTATCGCCCCTCTCGGAAGCACAGGCCGTTTGACATCCATCTCAACCTCTTGCCGGTCTACAACGGCCGATGTAGTCCAATGGTTAGACGCCTCGATGGTGGGACGGTCAAGCAGGGCGAGGTTGCATCCGCCATCAGGATATCGTCCGTAAGTGTACCATCTGGGTTGAGCCTTATAATGGATACTGTCCACCAAGTCGCCGTCGGGCGATGACAAGAGGACAACAGCGCCATCCGTGTTCTTCAATTTGAAAGACGCGTGCAGTTGCGACAGCCCTTCCCTTCCGTCACACCACACCACCTTATGGCCATGTGCCGGCAAGACGGTGCTGGATGTCGCGTTCACGCCCAACTGGCATTTGAGCGGCACAGCCTCATCGTCTGACAAGTAGCAACCCGCCAAGTCCACATCCTTGTCAGACGGGTTGTAGAGTTCAAGCCAGTCTGCCTTCTTGCCGTACTCATTGATATAGATATCGTTGCCAGCACTCACCTCGTTGATGCGAACGCCACACGCTCCCACAGAGGCGTCTTGCTCATAGACAGCCTCCACCTGGTATTGTCCGGGCGGGTAATCTTCACTCAAGGGGAAGGTAGAGTCCGCCGAAACGCATTTGCCATCCACATGCCATCCCACAAACCGATAGCCCTTTGGCGCGGAACTGCGCAAGGCTATAGGCGCAAAGAGATAACCGCGGAGCTTGCCTGTAGGTATCTCCTGGCCGTTGAGCAGCAGGGTAGACTGGTCTATATTGCTCAAGACACTTACGGTATACTCTGACTGCAGGCCAAAGGCTTTCATAAGACTTTTTTTCAATTTTGTCCGACTGCCAGCCTCGTCCGACAGCCTTTCACACAACAGGTCGGCTTTTTCCCTTGACGTGGTGTCTTCTATCTGCAAGGCCGAGTCTATGACACGCTGCATGCTCCGTATAATGGGCAAGCAGCGCTCTGGGGCAAACACGCTTCCGTTCATGATGCAGTAAGCGTCTATGAACTGTTTCTTAAACGGGGCATACAACAACATGTTGCAAAATCTCTTGGGCAACGACCCCGTCCCCTTGGTCATGACTTGCAGTATCATGTCAGTATCTCCAAAGCCGCCGTCCACATCATGCAACACGATATGGAACTTGGCCTTGTCATCCTTGGCCCTGAAACCTTTCAGGTTCTTGAATCCGCCACGGAGCCAATCCAGGTTGCCCATGTAGATTTCCGCTGCCATGTAGTTGCAATATTCGTCTATGTCAACGATGTCGCTTATCTGGCGCCATATCGCGGTATCCTTCGGTGTAGCGGCCAACTTCACGCTTAGGTCATACCATTTGTCAAGCATCTTCCTGTCACCTTCCTTGATGATGATGTCGCCCTCCCACTGGTCTATCTCCTCCTTGTCGATACCATAGTTGGAAAAGGCAAACTGCTTGTTGCTCTCCTCCCGCAAGTTCATCATGCCCAGGTATTGGCCATTGAGAAACACATGGGCCGGTTGCCACGCCTGGCAGTCTATATAGACGCCACTGGTGCGGAGCAGTTCATGGATGGCTGGATCCCATATCCTCGCCTGGCTGTCCTGCCCACCATTGCGCACCAGGAAATTCTTGATTTTCACATAGGGCTTACTGCTGAAGATGGGATACAGGTCTTGTCGAAGACTGAAAAATACCGCGACATTTTCCTCTCCAAAAAGACCAACTCATGGGCTTATGGAAACATCCTGCTGGGCGGACTGATTGGTTGGGGCATCGATCTCATCACCAACTGCGTGGCAAAGCCCAAGGAGACCAACTACTACCTCATAGAGAAGAAAGCCATGCCGCTACTCGCTGCGCCAGCGGCTGAGACGCTACCCACAGACTCCGTAGGCAGACCGTAACGACAGGTCTCAAAGTTCCACGCTCTCCAGACGCAGGCGGAGGGTGCCGGCAGGCACACGTGCCGTAACCTCATCGCCACTGCGCTTGCCCAGCAGGGCCTGGGCGATGGGCGACTTGATGGAGATCTTGCCTTCTTTCAGGTTCACCTCGTGGGGGCTCACGATGGTGTAGGTCATCGTGCGGTTGTTGGCAAGGTTGGTGATGCGGATGCGGCTCAGCAGCCCCACGCAGTCGGCCTGGAGCCTCGTCTTGTCAATGACGCGGGCATTCTCGAGCACCTTCTGCTTGAAGCGTATGCGCCCAAGCAGGCGCCATTGCTCACGCTTGGCGGCATGATACTCGAAGTTCTCGCTGAGATCGCCCTTGTCGCGCGCCTCGGCGATGGCGTCGCGCACTCGGGGCAGTTCCACCAGTTCCAGTTCGCGCAACTCGGCCACGAGTTCGTCGTAACCTTCCTGTGACATGTATTCCATGGCTTGTGACATTCTATTTTTTTCAAGGCAAAATTACGTCTTTTGTTTCAATTAACCGACAAGTTCATGTCTCAAATTCTCAGAAGCAAGGCATTTTGTCTTGATTTTTGGCACAAAAGTTTATTACCGCCACAAAAACATTCATGATGAAGAGTTACGCTTTTCCCCCAGTTCGGGACAAGAAATATGGAAAATGACAAAGAAAAAGGTTTCATCCGGGATTTTTGGAGTGACGAGACCAATGGCTTGCGAGACATGCGTGAGCGGTTTCATCAGTTTGCAGTCCTACTGCGTAAGCGGTTTACATTCCACCCCGACACAAAGGTCCCATCACTCCAAATTCCGTAAGAGCCAAAAAAATCCCCTGGGGACGCATGTCCTCAGGGGATATTGTCTTATGCAAACGATTCGGGTTACTCGCCCATCATCTTGTTGAACTCGTCGAGAGTCACCTGCTTCTTGTTCAGCGTGACAACCGTCTTCAGGGCCTCAACGATCTTGGCGTCGACGGCACGGTCCACAAACTGCTGCTGAGCTTCCTGCTTCTTGAGCAGCTCATCGGCATAATTGTCGACATACTCCTGCGGCACATTGCTCATACCATACTGTGCAAACTGAACCTTGGCAACCTCACGGGCGGCATTCTTCACATCGTCGTCGTTGACCTTGACACCCAGTGCCACGGCAATCTTGTTGCGGATGAGGCTCCAGTTGAGTTCCTTGATGCTGGGCTCATAGTTCTTGTCGATGAACTCCTGGTCCTTGTCCTGGTTGTTCTGCTTCATGATGCGCTTGAGCAGCGTATCGGGATAAGTGAGCTGGCCGACCTTGTCCTCAGCATACTTGCGCACGTCCTGGATAAACTTCACGTCGCTGTCGAGTGCCAGCTGAGCCTTCAGCTCCTCTGCAATCTTCTCACGATACTCCTTCTCGTCCTTCACGGCATCCTTGCCGAAGGTGAGGTCGAAGAGCTCCTGGTCGACAGCATGCTTCTCAAAGTGCTGCACCGTGGTGATCTGGAAGCTGAAGTCGCCCTCATACTCCTTCACCTTCTCACGGTCCACCTTGAGCAGAGCGGCCAGCTCATAATCGCTGCCCTCATAAGCCTTGCTGGGGTTGAAGGTGATGATGTCACCGGGCTTGCAACCGTCGAAGAGCTTCTTCTGGTCGTCGTTCTTGAAGTACTTAGGCATAATGGAAGCGCCCTCCACGGTGAGACCGTTCTCCACGGTGTTGCCCTCAGCGTCGAGCTGGCGCAGGTCACCCTTGAGCATGTCACCATCCTGGTAGTTGTCAGCCTCAACGTTCTTGCCGAAGCGAGAAGCGAACATGTCGACCTGCTGGTCAACGAGAGCATCGTCGGCAGCGATCTCGTAATAGTCGATGGTGTCGTTGGCATCGAGGGTGATGTTGATCTCCGGAGCGACGGCAATGTCGAACATGAAGGTGTAGGGGCCGTCCTTCTCGAGATCCTGGGGCTCCTGCTTCTCAGAGGCGAGAGGCTCGCCCAGCATGGCGATGTTGTTGTCGCTGATATACTTTTGCAGTTGTTCGCCGAGCACCTTGTTGATGGTCTCCATCTTCACGCCCGAGCCAAACTGGCGGCGGATCAGGCCCATGGGCACTTGTCCGGGACGGAAGCCAGGCACATTGGCCTTCTTACGGTATTCCTTCAGGGTCTTCTCGACCTCTGCCTTGTAGTCATCATCCTCAATGGTAATGGTCAGCAGACCATTGATCTTGTCAGGATTTTCAAATGAAACGTTCATCTTTTAAGTTGTATTTTTGTTTTTATGATTAGTCCACAATGGGGCACAATTCATGCTTGATTTGCAAAATTACGCAAAAATCATGAATAAGCCTATATATAAAGGTAAAAATTTGCATTTTTAACCTCACCCACACACCTCAGCCAGCAAATCCCGCCTGGCTTCGAGCGCAAAGGCACGGTCTTCCTCGTTCGACTGGAACTTCCGGTAGACAAAGTTGTCGCTCAGGTAGTTTTTTCTCACGATCTTGTTGGCCGCCAGTTCCTCGGGCTCTCCCTGGAAGAGGATACGCCCCTCAAACAGCAGGTAGGCGCGGTCGATGATCGAGAGGGTCTCCTGCACGTTGTGGTCCGTGATGAGGATGCCGATGTTGCGGTATTTGAGGCGCCACACGATGTGCTGGATGTCTTCCACAGCAATGGGGTCGACACCAGCAAACGGCTCGTCGAGCATGATGAACTTCGGGTCGATGGCCAGACAGCGGGCTATCTCCGTGCGTCGGCGCTCACCGCCCGAGAGGCGGTCTCCCATGTTCTTGCGCACCTTCTGCAGGCGAAACTCGGCGATGAGGCTCTCCAACTTGTCGAGTTGCTGCTGGTGGGTCAGTTTCGTCATCTCGAGCACCGACATGATGTTGTCCTCCACACTGAGCTTGCGAAACACGCTGGCCTCCTGCGGCAGGTAACCGATACCGGCGCGGGCGCGCTTGTAGACGGGGTACCCCGTGATCTCCTCGTCATCGATGTAGACGTGGCCCTCATTGGGGATGACCAGTCCCGTGGTCATGTAGAACGATGTGGTCTTGCCGGCACCATTGGGTCCGAGCAGTCCCACGATCTCACCTTGCTTGACGTTGATGGTCACGCCATTGGCCACGGTGCGCTTGCCGTAGCGCTTCACGAGGCCTTTCGTGTGGAGCATCTTGTGCTTCAGCCGTGTGTCGAGCTGGCGCTCCACCTCCTCGGGTGTCATGCGGTCTATCTCAGCACGCGTCAGCTTTGGCCCCTCGGCCGTGTTTGTTGTCTCTGTCATATCAGTTGATTTGGCTGCAAAAATACGAAAAAAAATGAAGAATGTCTCATGGTTGACAGTTAACTCTCGTCAAAAAAGCAAATTAGCAAGATAACGGGGAAAACGGCAAGAAGAGAAAACAGCGGGAAAGGCAAGTCGGCACATAAGGCGATGCGAACACCATGATTTGAACGACACGACAAAGATTTCCGATTATTTCCGCTTGTTTCTGATGGATTATGGTTAAATTTGTGTGCGTGAACAACAGAACATCACTCCATGACAAGTCCATCATTTGACAGATACCTACATACATTGCCCATTGGCGAGGTGGCCGAAAGCGTCAACGACGCGCTGCGCCATCACCCGTCAGTGGTGGTCACCGCACCACCCGGAGCGGGCAAGTCGACCTTGCTCCCCCTGACCCTGCACAAGGGGCTGGCCCAAGGCACCGACAAGGTGGTGTTGCTGGAGCCGCGGCGCGTGGCCGCACGGCAGATAGCGGAGCGCATGGCTGAGATGACCGGCACGGCCGTGGGAGGCCTGGTGGGCTATCGGGTGCGCTTCGAGAGCCACGTGTCGGCGGACACACGCATAGAGGTGCTGACCGAGGGCGTGCTGACCCGCATGATGGTGGACGACCCGACACTCGACGGCATCTCGGTGGTCATCTTCGACGAGTTTCACGAGCGTAGCCTCATCACCGACGCGGCGTTGGCCCTGGTGCGTGAGACCCAACGCACCATACGCCCCGACCTGAAGATTGTGGTCATGTCGGCCACGATCGACACCTCTGCCCTCTGCCTTGCGCTGAAGGCGCCACTGGTGGAGAGCCGCGGCAGGATGTTTGACGTACAGGTGTCGTATGCCGACGACATCGACCCTCGGCAATCTGCCGAGGCGGTGGCGGCCACGGTATGCCAGGCTTGGCGCGAGACCCACGGAAGCATCCTCGCCTTTCTGCCGGGTGAGGCGGAGATCAGCCGGTGCTGCGAGTTGCTACAAGGGGCCTTCACGCCCGAGACGACACTCTACCCCCTCTACGGACGCCTGTCGGCCCAAGAGCAGCGGGCGGCCATCGCCCCTCCGAAGCATGGCGAGCGCAAGGTGGTGCTGGCCACGCCCATAGCCGAGACCTCCATCACCATCGAGGGTGTCACGGTGGTGGTCGACTCGGGCTTCTGCCGGCGGATGGTGTATGACCCACGCAACGCCTTGGAGCACCTGCAGACCCAGCGCATCTCCATGGACATGGCCCAGCAGCGGACGGGACGCGCAGGACGTGTCTCCGCAGGCCGGTGCTACCGTCTGTGGAGCCGAGCCACGGAAGCCCGCATGGAGCCATGCCGCACTCCCGAGATCATGACAGCGGACCTGACAGCCCTCACACTCGACATAGCGGCATGGGGCGGCAGCGAGATGGGGCAGATGCCCTGGATGACACCACCTCCTGCCGACCACGAGCGCATGGCTAAACTGCTGTTGCAAAGTCTCGGTGCCATAGATGACCGGGGCCGCATCACGGAGCACGGGAGAGCCTTGTCGAAGTTGCCGTGCCATCCACGAATCGCACAGATGCTCGTCCAGGCGGACAGCAAAGCCATGAAAGCCTTGGCGGCCGACATCGCGGCGTTGCTCGACGAGCGCGACCCGCTGACTGGCGACAATGACGCCGACCTCAGCAGCCGTATCGTTGAGTTGCGGGAAGCGCGCAGGAAGCACACGCTGGGCAGATGGCGGCGCATCGCCATGATAGCCGAGCAATACCGGCGAATGGTCCGCATCGGGGAAGACAACCAGACGATGTCACCCTATGATGCCGGCCTGTTGGTAGCCCTGGCTTATCCTGAGCGCATAGCCCTGGCGGAGGGCGACGGAACTTACCGGCTCGCCAATGGGGAGCGCGTCACACTCGACACCAATGACAAGTTGCATGGCTACAGGCTGCTTGCCGTCGCTGCCGTCGGCAGAAAGATCTTCCTGGCCTCGCCTGTCGACGAGGCTGCCGTCAGTCCTTTGGCAAGCACACACGACCGTGTCGCTTGGGACACCGCCGCCGGGCGAGTCATGGCGACGCGCGAATGGCGCATCGGAAGCATCGTGCTGTCATCCAAGCCCATAGAGACGGTCTCGCGCGACGAGGCCGTCCGCATTGTGACCCAGGCGCTCAAGAGAGAGGGGCGCAGTCTGCTCCGCCTCACAGATGGCTTCTCGCAGCTGCAACGGCGTGTCGGCACCTGTGCCCAGTGGCATCCGGAACTGGCATTGTCCAATGTCTCCCTCGATGCCCTGCTCGAGAAAGCGGAAGAGTGGTTGCCACTGTATGTCGGAAAAACCATCACCGCCGCAGAACTGAAAAAGATCGACATGACGGCGGTCCTGTGGGCGCAGCTCTCCTACGAACAACAACAGGCCGTGGAACGACTTGCCCCCTCCCACATCGTGGTGCCCACGGGCAGCCACATCCACATCGACTATCGCGAGGGTGCCGACGCGCCCGTGCTCAGCGTCCGACTGCAAGAGTGCTTTGGCATGACTGATACGCCTCGTGTGGACAACGGCACACGGCCCGTGCTCATGGAACTGTTGTCGCCAGGCTTCAAACCCGTCCAACTGACCCAGGACCTGCGCAGCTTCTGGAACGACACTTACTTTGAAGTGCGCAAGGAGATGCGGCGGCGCTATCCCAAGCACCACTGGCCCGACAACCCCCTGGAGGCCGAAGCGGTGAGGGGCGTGAAGAGAAAAAACAACAAAGGCGGAGCCTAAAGCAATGGCAACACCTACAGATCACACAACAACAAAACAGCAAGACAAAATGACTTACAAAGCAATCGTGCTCGACCTCGACGGGACACTGACTAACAGCAAGAAAAAGATAACGCCCAAGACTCGCGAGGCACTGCTGACCGCGCAGCGCAAGGGCATGCGTGTCATCCTCGCATCGGGACGACCGACCTACGGCATCCGCCCGCTGGCCGACGAACTGCAAATAGGTCTCCACGGTGGATATGTGATGGCTTACAATGGCGGTTGCGTCACCCGCTGGGACACCCGCACCATTGTCTTCAACCAGACGCTCAACGCTGACCTCGTGCCGCTCCTCTATCGTGCGGCAAAGGAGGACAGCCGCGACTTCGAAATCCTCACCTACCAGGGCGAGGGCATCGCCGCCACCGACATCACCAACGAGTATGTGCGCCACGAGGCCTTCATCAACAAGATGCCGCTCACCCAATACGACGACTTCGTCCACCAGGTGCAGCATCCCATCAACAAGTGCCTCATCGTGGGTGCCCCCACTCCACTGGCCCAACTGGAGCAACGGTTGTCCCAATCGCTGCAAGGCCGGTGCAGTGTCTACCGCTCGGCCGACTTCTTCCTGGAGTGTGTGCCGCTCGGGATTGACAAGGCTGCCTCACTTGCCCGTCTGTTGCCCGCCATCGGCCTGACACGTGAGGAAATCATCGCCGTGGGCGACGGCCACAACGACATCTCAATGATCGAATATGCCGGACTGGGCGTAGCCATGGCCAACGCTGCCGACGCCACCAAGGCGGCGGCCGACTACATCACCCTATCCAACGAAGAGGACGGTGTGGCCCACGTGTTACAAGAGTTCTGCGGAGTGGGGTGAGATTGGAATGAATGAAGAAGCACTGCCTGTTACATGCGTCCAGCTAAAGATAAAAATTTTGCTGGGATATAATGGCCGTATGGGAAAATGAGATATATTTGCAGTGGGTTTGTTAAAACTCCATATGAGACGCTTATTAAAAAGGGCCAGGTCACGATGCGAACTATTCTGTTACTATACCTATTATTATTGCCCTTCTTGTCTTTTGGACAAGAGAAGATTGGCTATGCCTATGATGCCGCAGGCAACAGGATGAAGCGTGAGCTTGTTTTGCCCGTCCGTCACTCGAAGAGCAAGCAACGGACAGCCAAACCTGCCTCGTCCGACTTCTCCGACCAATTCACGGGCCACACAGTGACAATCACTCCTGACCCCACCTCGGGAATGGTACGCGTGCGCCTGTCCCGTCTGTCGGCTACTGACCGATGCACCGTAGCCGCCTACACCTCCCAGGGTGCTGAGGTCTATACTGCCAGTTCCGCAACGGATGGCAGTGATGTGGACCTCCATGTTGACCTCAGCCACCAGCCCGCTGGCGTCTACCTCCTCAAAATCACTGTCAACGACCACACAAGCACATGGAAGATCACCCAGAAATGACACGGACGCGGAGGTTCAGGTTGCTCATCCTTCTCCTGACGCTCGTTCCCCTCACGTGCGCCTGGGCTTTCTTGCCCGGCCGTCACGGAATGTCCCCTTCCGCATGGAGTGCTTCCGCCTTGCCTTCCCGTCTTGTCGCCCCAACCGACACGACAGACACCACCGCCGTGCCGTCGTCTGCTTCACCGCAGGCCTTCGGTTCCATTGACATCAATCCCGGCCTCGGAAGCGATACGTTTCTTCCCGATTTACCCCACGATTCGCTCCTTCCCGGCCACCCCCGTGACACCCTCATCTTCGAGCCCCTCGACAGGAAAGGCACCGTGGGCACGCCCTCGGGCGCCGTCGCCGTGAGCGAGACGGGTGCCGCCACCTACACCTTGGACATCGAGGCGCCCGACGGCGGCGCGCTGACGCCGCACATCGCCCTCGCCTACGACAGCCAGCAGGGCGGCTACGGCCTGGCGGGCTACGGCATCGGTCTGACAGGGTTCTCGGCCATCACACGCGGCGGCAGCGACCTGTTCCACGACGGCGCGCAACGGGGCGTGAGCCACACGGCCGCCGACAACCTCTTTCTCGACGGCAAGCGCCTGGTGTTTGTCTCGGGCACCCACGGACAGGACGGCGCCACCTATGTGGTGGAGGGCGACCCCTACACGCG
>ERZ808292.26-NODE-26-length-58177-cov-21.960944_pt1 | contig 58177 bp, 73 predicted proteins | sample MGYA00521275_ERZ808292 | MGnify/ENA primary metagenome ERZ808292 (study PRJEB31516, sample SAMN03275613) | gut metagenome | biome: mammalia-associated habitat; material: feces | host: Papio cynocephalus | place: Kenya | collected 2012-07-26 ... | reverse complement strand
AATCGGTATGCAAGTACCAGCACAGAGGCTATGCACATACAAGAGGTTATACGGATTATAAATAGAAGATTAAACGTTTAACAGCCTTCGGGCTAAATAGTAGTGATATGAAAGAAAAAATTAATTTTGGTTGTGCTATTGAGCACTTAAAGAAAGGTGAAGCTATTCGCCGTAGTGGTTGGAATGGTAAAGGTCTGTTTGTCGTGAAGCAAGTTCCTGCACACATTACAGGTGACATCATCCCTAAGATGCAGTCTCTTCCTCAGTCGGCAAAGGACATCTTGATGAAGCGTGAGAATCCACACATTGACTACACCAATCAGATGTTGATTGTCAATCCTGATGGTAGAGCAGATTCTTGGGTTCCTTCTGTATCAGATGTATTAGCTGAAGACTGGGAAGTAGTAACAGATTAACTAACCACCTCTCCTTGGTGACAGCAGGGAGAGGGCAAATAGAAAGAGGTATGATAGTAGTATTAGTATTAATGAATGTTGTTATGGGGTACTTTCTCTGTTATAGACTTGGTAAACAGAGTGTAATTAACAACCTCATCAAGGAATACAAAAATGTAGTTAAAGAAAATGAGGATAAGCAGATAATCATTAATTGTCTTAAAGAGCAGTTAAAGGATAAGGAGGATTAACAATGACACGTGATGAAGCAAGGCAACTATTGCCTATCTTGCAAGCTTTTGCAGAAGGTGGGCAGATTGAAGGTATTTATAAAGGTCTTAAATCACCTTGGATGGACATAGAAGATTTGGAGTTAGATGGAGGTATGAAATTTCGCATCAAGCCATCTCCAAAGTATCGTCCTTTTGCCAACGCAGAGGAGTGCTGGAAAGAAATGTTGAAGCATCAGCCGTTTGGGTGGACTAAACTAATTGGTGAGAATGAGTATAGTATAATAACTGATATCAATGATAACATATTATATTCAGAGGCTATCAAGGAATACACATTTGCCGATGGTGCTACATTTGGTGTTAAAGTAGAGGAGAAATAGTTATGGCATGGGTTGCTGTAAATGAGAAGGGCAATGAAATTATTTCTGATGCAAAACTTACAAAAACTAAGAATGGTTCATTATGGATTACAGGTGGTTATTATAATTTAGTTGTACTTCCCAAAGGCTCAATCAAGAAGCTGATAGGAAGAGAACTGAGTTTTAACGATAAGCCAGTTGAGCTTGTCTATTGTTGAACTTAAAGAAGAGTGATATGGAAAAGATAGAAAAAAATGAGCTTTTGGCTAAATGGAAGTCTGAAAGAGATAAACTGTTGAGTGAATTAAATTTTTGTGTTGAACACAAGTTTGATTTGGAAGCAGAACTAATAAGAAAGAAAATAGACTTGTTAGGAGATTTTGTATTTGATTTGGAATATGTATTAAAATGACTAATATGAGATTGGAAGATATTCGTTTCAAGGCAAAGAGACTTGATAACAAAGAATGGGTGGAAGGTGACTTGCTTCATGCAGAAAAAGTGACTATGATTGCTCCTATTAATGGAGGCTCACATGTTGTTGACCCTTCCACCGTCTGCCAGTACACAGGTGAAAAGGATATGAATGGGAAAGATATTTATGTTGGTGACATCATATCTAACTTAGAGACAGGAAGTGTTGTTGAAACAGTATGGAATGACAGACTAAAGAGATTTGATTGTAAGTTTCTTAATGGAGCAAAAAACGGATTAGTCCCTTTTGGGTTAGTTGTTTCTAAATACAAACGCATTGTAGTGTTAATGTCAAAGTTCGACAAGGAGGTGTAGAAATGAAAACGAAATTCGAGTTTAATTACACTATGCTTGGAAGTGATTGGCTAATTCATTTGATACCAAGTTTTTGGGTATCAAGATATACAGAATGTAATTGTGTTCATTATCATATCTGTATAGCCTTCCTTTTTTGGAATTTAGACTTACATATATTGACTAAACGAAAATGGAAGTAGCACATGAAAGTTAGACAAGCAAGGAAAATAATGAAATCGTGCTATAGGCAGCCTCGGAGATACAGGAAAAATCCTTGGCTATTTTGGCGAGAGCTTCCTAATGTGCAAAGCTATTGGGAAAAGCATAAGTGGAAGAAAAAAGACCATCGCATCGCTAAGGCGATAAGAATCATTTTTAGAAAAAGGAAAAGCTTATGAGACCATTTACAGAATATCACGGAAACCTATGGTGGCGTGACGAGAAAGAAGGAGGTCGTATGAAGCAGATATTCATCAACGACCGCAACGGCATCTTCATTCACGCCGCAGAATTTGCAAGAGACAAGAAGGAGGTGAAACTGCAATTAGTTATCTCTCACTATGACAAGAACGCATACAACGAAAGCAATAAGTATGAGTGGTATGACTTCAAGGATGGTGAGTTCATAAAAAGTAAATGATAGCTTATGAAACATAAGAGGAAACGTATTAGCTTGGGATACTCGTACTATGACTTGATGGGGTTGGAATTGATGGAGAAGGATGGCTCGTATTCACCGACACGAGTACCAAGGTTGAAAGCAAGTAAGGCTCAGTGGAAGAGGTTCTATAAAAGGTTTCCTTGGCTCAAGGGGAAAAAGTATCTCTTCAAGAACCCTGCTGGTCCTTCTTCTGGGCAGATGTTAAAACTTAAGAAAATATAGATTATGAGCAAGGAACGTGACATTTTCGGCATGATAGCCTATTGGTTTCGTGCTGGTCAGCTCGGACTGAGCGACAATAAAAGAAAGCATCAAGATACCTTGTGGTGGAAGCGAATAGGAAACGCTGACAGACGCAAGGCGGTTAAGGAACTGGATAAAGCATTTTAGATATGGAAAAGAAAGATATAATAGAAGTTCAGCGCAAGGCTTTCGAGGAAGGTTGCGTGTTGTTTAACACTTGTGAGGGTGTCGTGAAGATGAAATTGGAGAATATTGTTAATCAGCCAACAGATGGATTGCTGTACGACCTCAACAGAGACGAGGCAACTGTAACGACTATATTCGATGAGCAGAAGCTAATGAATGAGTTAGCTATGATTAATGTTCTCAAATTCCTGCACGGACAGTATAGAAACAAAAAGTAATTTTTAAATCATAATAAAGAAATGGTAAAAGTAAAGATTAAGAGATTGACAGAGAATGCGGTAGTGCCTACGAAAGCACACCCAACAGATGCAGGATTTGACTTGACGGCAACAAGTCGAGTGTTTGACGAAGAAGGCAATATCGTGTACGGCTTCGGGCTTGCCTTCGAGATACCCGAAGGATATGTAGGATTGTTGTTCCCTCGCTCATCAATCTGTAAGAAGGATTTGACTCTAAGCAACTCGGTAGGCGTGGTGGACTGCCATTACAGAGGTGAGGTGTTCGCTAAGTTCAGACCTACATTGTTGGTTGTCGATAAGCCAAACGTAAGCGAGCCTAAAACTATCATTGATAACGGCTTTGAGCCTGGAGATTATAGTGGTTCTGTGCAAACGGATTTCTCGACACAAGAAGTGACATTTCCTGGGAGAAACGAGAACTATCCAGACATCGCAGAAGGTTGCAAGCCTTTACCTCCACGTATGTATGATGTTGGTGATCGTTGCGCACAGATGATAATCATACCTATCCTTCATGTTAAAATTGAGGAAACTGAGGAATTATCCGAAACAGACCGAGGTGACGGTGGGTATGGTTCTACTGGTCTTAAATGATAACCTATGCCGTGGCAATCAAAAATCCCAGGACTGACGGAGAAGGTCCTGGAACTTTACCCCACGATGTCTTCAAGGGAGATTCATGAAGCAACAGGCTTTGCCAAGTCATCAATTATCAGGTGCGCAAGAAAGAACAATCTAAAGCATACGGAAGAGGCTCAGGCGAGAATCAATGCTTATGTCTACAATCGAAGACAAGAGGGACTGAAAAAAAGAGACCTCTCTAAGCTGGGCGAGAAGATTAAGACTATACGAAGAATCGAGTCGTGGCGTGTCCGTAGCGGAATGAGGAAAGAGACGAAATACAAGGTTTGCATAACGCCAAAGAAAGTACAACAGGCAATGTTTCACTTGGCAAGGAAGCATAATTACTTTTACGACACCGTGGACGATGCAATCATGTACTATGACTCTCAGACGAGACGTACGAAAAGAGAGCAATACTTCGTAAATAAGTATGGCATCAGATTCGAGCAAGCGGACGAGGAATGATATTTCTGTGCATTATTCATATATGATTAGGGGCGGCTATCCTTCTCGGACGGTCGCCCCTTTTTGTTTTCACAACTAACTAATCAACAAAAACCTAACAAAATAATAAAAATGAAAAAGAATTTACCAGTATCATCATTTGTGTAATTTCAATCTCCAGTATATCCAACCGATGAAGGCAAGCACTCCTACGAAAAGGAGGACGGAGGCTATTTTCCCTATGTTTATAAAAGCCTTGTCAGTCTTCGATAATTGCTTCTCGATTGTTACTCTATATGGTATCGAATCACGCACAACTAAAGTGTCCGACTTGTTTCTTACGATGTATCGGTCTTTGTACTGGAGTCGAAACTTATCCTTAAAGACTGTGTCGCCTCGAATGTAAACCGATACGCTGTCGTGAACATAGACGGAATCCAGCTTCAAGAAGCTATCCGTCTTGTTTACAACTCTGTCCCGATACTCTGTAACAGGCACATATTTAGTCGTCGTGCATCTACAGAAGAACGAGAGACAGAAGAAGGAAACGGCGCATATCACCAACCATTTCCACCAATCAAATCTTATACTCATATCATCAACATTTTATAGTTTTACCCGAATACGTGAGTGAGCCATACTTGATAGACTCTACCCTTGTAGTCCAACCGTTCTTGAAATATTTCCAATTCTTTCGGCTGCGAAGATACACCATGCGAACTTGTTTTAGCAAGTCGAATAATACTTTATCGCCACGATTAAAGCCATTAATTGCCCCGATTGTTACCCTGCCAATAATACCATCAGCGGTAACACCTACAATCTTCTGAATAACCTCCGTAGCCTTAGATACACCACTGTGCCAGGCGAAATCGACGAGCATGTTGGCAATGCTCTGATTGTCTATCAAATCAGCATTGCATTTGTCCCAATAGTACTTCTTGAAGATGTTGTTCCATTGCTCCGTGGTTATCTTCTTCAAGTCGTTCACGGTCTTTCCCTGTCCGTAAACCGAACGGAAGGTCGCAAGCGTAACACCTTTCATCGTTGCGCCTCCATGGTCGTTCTTGTCATTAGAGAATCCTCCTTCGTGGGAAAGAATGAACGGAGCTAATATCTTATGATTTGCCATCTTGTACCTCCTTTTCCAATCCATCCTCCAATGCCTCTCCGAATGTCTCGTTCTTTGATTTAGCGAGTGCCACGATGATAGCTTTCATAAACCCAGTAATAGTCTTTTGCTCTACGTTTACTCCGTGTAAATAGAAGAAATGTCCGAAGAAACTTTTCGCTTCGCACACTACGGCGATTGCAGTTGCTCCAACACCTCCGAAAATGTGATTGACGCCAATCGGCTCTAAAATAGCCATGCCAATAGCCATGCCAACGACTATCCACACGCAATAGTCTATAAGTTTGTTCACCGTTCTACGCACAGCCCTCGACGTTCGCCACTTATATTGAACCATCAAGAGTTTATCACCTGCTTTCTCTGCTTCCGAATACCGCCGTGAGCTTTCACCCCAGCCATACCGAAAGTCAGCAATCACGCACAAAGCTATCAATAACAGCATCCACCGCATATCGTAGAATACCGCTATCATTTCTGCGCTCAATAGCCCACCAAGAAACCTTGTTCCAGTGTTGCCTACTACATCTGTCGTTGTCTGAATCATTGTCGTTATCCTGAATAAAAATATAAGTCTCGGTTTACTCCGCAAAGATAGCAAAATAAATCGAGACTCACAAGACAACGACAAATAAATCACAATTTTAGGTCGTAAAAAGGCATCTGACCGCTTTCGAGGAATGATATACACTCATCTAATATCTTTTTCTCAAAGTCTATTTCTCTGATGTTTGGAAACCATGAACGAATTTTCGTAGCATTTCTATTAACCATCTCTCCCCAAAGCACACACCAGTCCCAAACGTTAATTTTGTCGTTCTTTACTTTACAAAAGAAATCTTTCGCAGCGTCGATGCAATGTATGTTGCCGATTAGACAAAGGTGCATCTTTGCCATTTCCTCGTCGTAGTGGCACGCACCGATTTCTCCCTGCACCTGTTTCATCATTTCCAGGGCGCAGGAGTCGTTCATCCCAATATCACATGACTCTGCCATGATGGATACAACGTTCTTTACCGCTTGTATATCATCACAAGCCAAAACTCTTTCGAATACCTTTTTCATCTTATCAATCGTTAAAAGTAATACTATTCTGTTATCAATGTCTTTAACTCCAAGAAATCATCTGGAGTAATACTAATGCTTCGCTTGCTTCCGAGGAATATCGCCGTCAGTATGTTGTCGGGCATATCAATGCTTATGATACCATCATTGATGTGTCCGTGAATGAAACCAACGTCAAAATGGAAGTCTTGCACGGATTTGAGCATCTGCATCATGTCGTCAAATATGGTGTCTGCGTTTACATCTCCGTTCTCATCTGTGACAAACAAGGCGGCGTCATCAATACCTTTGCTCCACTTTTCTTTGTTCTTTGCAATTACATTGTGCGCCGCTCGCTTCATATATACGGAAGGTACAGCCATCATCGGGTTGCCCTTAACCATGTCGTCAATCCTTGCGTCAGCCCAAAGGTCGATGGACGCAAGCAATTTCTCTTTCAGTTCCACTATCTTCATTTCTTTGCCCCTCCTTTCTTACCTTGTTTCATGGCGATGAACTCTGCATAGCTCATCTTGTCGGCGTAGTTGTCGAAGTACTCGTCACGGATGGCGTTCTTTTGCTCCTCGGCTTGCGTAGCCTCCTTCCTTAGCCTCTTAGCCAAGGATAGATGTTTCTTCAACGCTTCCTGTCCTTGCACGGTCGCTTCTATACGAGGTCTCACGATACGCAGAATCTCGTCTTGCACTATCTTCGACACATATACCGAGCTATCGGCATATTCCTTGTTATTCATCAAGTACTGTCTCTGTGCTCCAGTCAAGCTGTCCTCTATCTTGTCTATCTCGTCCCAGAGTGGGGTGGGAGACTGCCTTACCTGCATGTTGATGGAGGCTCGCTTCTCTTGCAATGCCTCGTAAGCATTTCTCAATTCCGCATCCATAGTCTGCGGTTGCTGTGTCGTGCCAACGTCCAACAATGGACTGTTTCCAAAGTTCATCATAATCAATATATCTTTTAAGTTGGTGATATGTTGTAGAGAAGGTGAGAGGGCATCCGCCAACGAGGGCAAACACCCCTCACCAACTCATTTCTTCTTAGCCTTTGCAGACTTTCTTTTTACTACGCTCCTGTTGTAGTTGTCGTAGTCGTACGTCCGCAGTTGCATCCGAAAGGGTTTGCACCCTCCAATACGGTAGTGGTTGCGTTTGGCAAGCCTACGACACCGTAGATACAGCGACAGGTCTTCTCGTTCACGTAAGCCATCATCAGTTTCTCCTTGTAAGGAGTTAGGGCTTCCATTACAGCGACCTTCTTGTCAAGCTCGTTGTACTTTGCGCTCAAGGCATCAAACTGGTCTCGCTGATTCTTATACAGACCGAAGTCTGCCTCTACCTGAGACTTGTAAAGACCGAACTCAGCACGCTCGGCACGGCGGTTCTCTGCGTTCAATGCTTCCACGCCGCCCTTGTACATGCTGAACTTCTCGGCGATGTCCGTTTCACGCATCTGATAGAACTTGTTGGCTGTGTCGAGCTTCAAACCGTACATCTTCTCCAAGAGAGCCACTTCGTCGGCGTTCTCCTTCTCCATCACTTGCAATGCGGTTGGAGCGGAATTGCTTCCTGTCATACCTCCATAGGTGTTGATATTCACGTTGTCTGGCATATTACCGCCGATTGAACCGAACGGACTGCGATTGCCAAGCAACCAAGCACCAAGACCGAGAGCTGTGCCTGCTATGCCCAAGCCTAAGCCTGTGCCAGCTACACCCTTAGAAGCATACTCGTCGTGCTTCTTTCCTTCCTCGTAGATTTTCTTCTCCACGACCTTTGCATCTGTCATTTCCATAAAAACAATCTTTTTAAGTTATCCTTAAATATTAACTAACACTATGTAACGTTACGGATGCAAAGGTACTCTGAATATGCGAGATAGAATGTAACTCGCTCACAATTTCTTTTAGTGGTTGATTATCAGAGATTTAAGGTGATAGTAGGTAGTATCATCCTTTCCAATGTTGGAAGAACTGGAAAGAAATGGAAACAAAAAAGAGAAGCAATCACTTGCCCCTCTTCTTCAAGAAATGTAGGATGTCCCATTTCTTCCAGTATCTCGTATGCCCTCGCTTCTTGCACTCTCCATTCGGTATGTCCCCACGACACACCATTCTGTTCAATGTAGCGTCCGACACGTGCAGCTTCTCCTTGACCTCCTCCGTGCTCATCATCGGGTTGAGCATGTCTGGTATGATGTCGCACAACCTATCCAAATCCTCGTCGCTCATTCCACAAGCCGTTACCTTCTCTCCATTTCTCTGTTGCTCGTCAGCCTTGAAGCAAGCATCGCTCAAAGACTTCAAGGCTGCGCCAAGTAATTTATAATTCAATATATTCTTCATGTTCTCTTTGATTTTACGAAATTCTCACAAAAACAAGCTCTATGCGCAAATCTTCCGCCCTATCTTTGTCTTGTTGATGAACATGTCCGCAAAGCCATACACGTAGAACATGGCGGTAACTACCATTACTGTATAGCAGGACTCCACCATGTCGTTGGTCGTGTACCAGCTCCACTCCACGATGTGGGCGGCATTGATGCCGAAGAAATAGAAGAACGGAATCCTATAACGCCAACAGAGGTAGAAGAATCTGCTTGCCAAGATAATTACCATCGGCAAGATGTAGAGCATAAAATAAATAAAAAGGTAACAAGGCAAGTTCTCCTCGTAAGGCTCGAACATCTCCCTTGGATGCTGTGCGAAATCCCATATTCCGTATGCGTGAAACACCATGATGATTACAGGCATCCACTTACAGAACCACCGAAAGAAACTCAATATCCTGCGTGAATACCGATTGCCATGCTTCATAAGCAAAGCCATCATCTCACTGACATCTTTCCCTTGCATCCATCGCAAGAGGTTTTCCTCATCTTCCTTACTCATACTCATATAAATTTAAGTTATTGATATTACCGCCCGCAAAGTTAGCAAGAAAATCAAGAACTCTCTTGTAAAATCAGAAAAATATAGTTTCATTTCTACAAGGAAACAGTTTCATTTGTAGGAATGAAACACTGAAAAATACTGAAACGACACTGAAAAAACTTGATGTATATAAACAAAGGCTACCATCCTCACGGACAGCAGCCTTCAAAAACATAAAAACTTAAAACCTAATAAAGTAACTAAGTAAAATGAAACACATGCCTTATGCCAAAGAGTATATTCTCTAAGTAAAGACTTCCAATGCTGCCAAGGACGATAATGATACCATACCTTATGACATCCTCCCACTCGAACTTCTTCAACTTGTATCGTTTCCACTGATACACCTCCCTGACAACCATAATAGGAAAAGCAGGAAAACCTATTACAACGCTCAAGAAGAACCAACAAAAAACACCGATGACATCTCGCATGTCAAACGTAAACAATCTTTTACAAAACCCTCTCATACGCATATCCAATAAGTAAGAAATACATCAAGGAAGCCTGTCACCTCCGCCCAATACCAAGGATGGAACTTAGGAGTGGCGTTACTGATATGCCACATATCGTTTGCTTTCCTCGTAATATCCGCATATAGCAGATATAACAGATAGACAACTCCGACAGCCAATGTAATCCACAGACAGATGCTCAGGCACCAACCCACGCAACCGACAGCCGCCACGATAGCACCGCCCTTGTGAATCGGATATACATCCCTGTCTATATAATTAGGAGCGATGCCAACAAAACACAAGCCTGCACAACCTGTAAAGGCGAGACACTGAACACCTTGCTCGCTATCAAGCAAACACACCATCATCAAGCCTCCAACGAGAATCATGATGGCAGTGAAAACAGCACCATATTTTCGCTTACGCTTGTCGCCTATCACTTCGCTACCAACACAACCTTGCAACTGATAGTAAGTATCACTCACCATGTCTGGAATGCCGAAGCGCATAGCCAACAAAAACAAATATCCCCCAAGCAGGAGAAATGAAATCAAACTCAATAACCACATAATCATTTCTTTTTTTATTAGGGGAAATCAGAGGGAATTTCCCCTAACTTCCCTTAATATAACTCAAATCTTCATTTCCAACTGTGCAGGATAGCCCATTGTGATGTCGTATGCATCCACCTCGTCGATGGTAGCCAACTCCTCTATTTCCTTCTTGTGTGCAGCAGTCACGTTGAAGCACTCAAGTGCGTACATCTCCAAGGCAGACAACAGTTGAATAGCCTTGTCGCATCCCACCTCAATCTTAACGTTCCCAAGCCACAAATCCGTACTTTCCTTTCCCATTGACTTGGCGATGTTTGTAGAGTTCATCAGTCCCACACGAGTAGCCTTGTCAAGCCATACAGTCTGACCATTGAGCTTGAATCCGTTTACGGCAGATGACGTGTCGTAAGCCTCTATCTCCGACAGCACATGTTGCTTGGCTGCATCAAGATCGCTCACGCTTCCTGTCGCCTTCGCATACTCCAGCTTCACCCACTGCAAGAAACCAAGATACTCTGTCACGTCATCATCGTTTGCATCAGAGGTAATCTTTACCGACATGTCGGCGTTAAAGCGAGAGACATCATCGTTGTCACGCAAGCCGTAAGCGAGTTGCAAGGCAGCGTTGACCAGTCTCGCCTCCGTCAGAGGCTTCTCCACCCTCACAGGATAGCCTACCTTGACCTCTTTGTACGATACATCCTCCGATTCCGTCTCGTCTCCACTAAACACAGGAATCTCCTCGTTGTGTACGTCCAGATACACGGTCACGGCATTCCCCTCGTCCAAGATACTGCCCCTTACTAAGCCTTCAGTAGGCAGCTCGATATAATTCTTTGCAATCATAATCTATTATTTCTATTCTTGTTAATAAAATCCTCGAAGTATCTCATCATGTTGGTGGAGTCCTTGAAGATGTATCCGCAGGAGTTGACAATCTCCGCATCCTCTATTGGCAATATCGCTCCTTTCCCACCGAAAGCCTTCTCCGCAGCAAGCAGATAGGTGTAGATGCCGTGGTAGTCGCCATGCACCTCGCACATCGCCTTCTTGCCTGTCAGCACGCCGTCGGCATCCACCTCCTCGTAACAGATGAGCAGCTTCACCCAGTTCACCTCGCCCTTGCCGTTCTTCCGCATCTCGTAGTCCACGACATCGAATACACGACCGAGAAGTTCCTTCGGCTGCACGTTGGGTGCGTCCATCTTGCGATTTATCCTTATCTTCTGTGTCAGTTCAGATAATTTCATATTCTTATGTTCTATTGATTGTATCAAATGATAGGTGTCAGCACCGACGAGCTGCCCGAAGTAACATCCCCAGTTGCGAGCGGTCGATTTGCGAGCCGAGTCCGCCGTGCTTCGCCTTACTGTCGCATATCCCTTGTCGTGGTCGAAGAATCCCCTGTTTGCGTTCCGATGAAATACCGTTCCGCAGAAGTCAACAGCCTCCTTGTCGATGTCGTATATATGGCTGTCCCATCGGTTCGCCCTTATCCCAAGTTCGTACCACCAACGCATCTTGACCCTCCAATAAGCCTCGTTGATACCTTCCTTGTCGTAGCAGCCTACCATAATGTTGTCGGCATAGCGCACATAGAAAGGATAGTCGTTAGCCATGTCGAAGCCAAGCATGAGGATGTGATGGGCGAGTGGGCTAACAGGCGTACCAATGGGTAGGCTTCCGTCCACCATGGTAACACTCACACCGAAGTCAATCAGCCACTTGTCGCTCGTCAGAGCCTTCAACGATTTTCTGAACACCTTGGTCTTGACATGCTGATAACACTTCCGCTGGTCGATGCAAGCGACATAGTGAATGTCCCTGCGGTCGTAGAACAGATGCTTCACCCGATGTCTCACCGACTTTCTCTTGTCCGAGGCATTCAGACCGCATCCATCCTTGCAGTTCAACCCAGCCATGTTGTCCCTCTCCCCATACAATGGAGATATGCGATTGATAAACACATACTGTAGTATGCGAGTGACGAGAGTAGGAGAGTCGATGTCACGCCGCTTGCCGTTCTTGTTGACCTTCACAAGCTGACGGTAACGTATCAACTCAACGTAAGTTCCATCGTGTATCATGGAGAGGATGATGGAGATGCTTTCGTCCCAGTGCAGACACAAGTCCTGCACGGCTGACTTTCGCATGTGGTTCTTACAAGCATCGTGTGCCGCATTCTCCACCTCCTCCCATGTCACGTTACATATCTTTTTATCCATTGAGAGTATTCAAGTCTTTGAGCCTTGGCTGTAAGGTACTATGCCCCTACAGCCCCACGTAGGTGTCGCCACCCACCTTTCGTCTTGTATTCTGATTCGCCATTCCAAGGCATGGAGACAATCCCTATATTTCGTTTTCTTGATTGCTCAATTCTTTAGCCGAGCCGCCATTATTCCGATTCGCATTCGAGCAAGCATTATTCGCATTCATATAGCGAGACGCACAATTGTTCCAATTCGCATTGCCACCGATACGCACGGCTCAGGATTGCCACAATTCTTCCAACCCCGCTTCCACGTTTCAGAGGATTGCATCCCGATGTGCAACTTGTCGTGGGACGTGAGGATTCTTAATATTTTTCAAGCACCGCCCGACATGCCTTGCGGCAGTCGGGAAGAAATGCTGTTCTTGATTGAGTCTCTTGCTTCCGTCCACATCATGTCGGCGGTTGCACCGCCTTTATTCCGCTTGCAGCGGCTTAGGACGGGCTGCGCCCTGGCTTGCAGCCTCGAAAAGACATTGAGCCGAGCCGCCATAATACCGATACGCATACGAGCAATCACGATCCGCAGTCAAACAGCGAGACGCACAAGCGTGCCAAATCGCATAGCCACCGACAGCCACGGCTGTCCTCACACGCTGGTCAAGTGTAGAGGAATACCAGTTGTCGTTTACACCGTAGCAGCAAGCGTATGTGTTGACTCCGGCACCAGATAGCATTACGTTATTAGCATTGGCTACTCGCTTTTTCGCCCATCCCGACATTATCTTATCGACATGACCAACTCGCTCGTAAGTTTTCTCGAAGTCAAATACACCAAGCGAGTTCTTCGCTGTAGACTTTTCCGTATGCCATTTCTTTTGGTCAGTCTGAACATAAAAGTCCATGTCGTTGACGCAACTCTGTACCGATGCTTTCTCGCAATGGTTCGTTGCCACTTGCTCATATCCACCACCTCTGTAGTGGAAGATGTCGCCAGCGGTCGTCAGTCCGTCCATGACGCCTTGTCTAAGGATAGCCTCGATATGATAAGTAACGACGTTGCCGTTGGCATCATATCCCTGCCAGTCATCCTCTGACTTGCGATATACACGAGCGTTCATGTAACCATCATTGATTCCCTTCGCCTTCGGAGGTGTCACGTACCAATAATTATGCCCATATACCTCGAACTCGGTATTCTCGGCGATACCTAACTCCGAAGCGAAGGAAAGGGCTATCTGCGCCTCCATCTCCTGCCACTTCGGATATTCATTGTTGAGCCAACTCGTCATGTTTGCGCCAATCAATGTCTTGTTGGCGTCCTTGTATATCCAGTTTGGAGTCGAGTTCCAGTTAAGATATTTACAATCACCATCATCGCCCATCTTGATGCGGACACCACCGTACTTCTGCCACTGCGCCTCGTTTCCGACACCGTTGTTGGATGAAACTCCACTGGAGAAGAGGTTGTCTGGGTCATTGATATAGTTCGTACCATAGAGAAGTTCATGTGCTATGAGAAATGTATTGTAGGCATGGAAACCTGCCTCTGCAAAAGGATAGGTCTTGCTGGCGTCCACGTTGTTATTTCGGGCGTAAGTCATGCTCGAAATCTGATTCACATCGTTGACACGAGGATAGCAGCGGTTAGCCTTCTTAAACATGTTGCCACCGTTGCCTCCCGAGCAGCCTATGGTGTTACCATCATTCCCTGCGTTATAGAGGAAGAAGAACGAGCGGAACTTAATCCTGCCGTCCGTGTCCTTGATGCTTGTGTCTTGGCAAGGGGAAAGCAAGGTAGGCGCAAGGTATCTCGCCTTGATGCCAGCCACCTCTCGGAAAGCCTTCAAGATGCCCTTATACATGACGTCGCCCTCTCCGTCGTTGGTTGAATATCCGTCTATGAGGTAGTTTCCGCTTGGGTCTCCAACTTTGATGGAATAATTCTTGGAAGTAGTCTCCCATGGACGCAAAATATGCGCTATCTCGTTGCCGTCGGCATCATAGAGCTTCTGGGTAAGACCATACTCATCATAGAACTTCTCCGCATCATAAGAACCTGCGTCGCAATACTTCTGTGTGTGCTCGGCATCAAGGTAAAGCTCCACATCGCAAGCCGCACGCTGTTCTTCTGTGATGCCCACGGCAGGGGCAAAGGAGTTGTCCTTGTAACGAAGCCAGTTGTTACGCTTCAACTCATAGCCAATCATCTCCTCTCGGTCGTTGTCAGAGTGGTCGATAAGGAACGGACGGTACATGTCCTGTAGCATCTGAACGCTTGCATTGGTCTGTGGGTTCACGAGGTCAGGAGAAGCCTTGCTGGTGTCCTGTGATGCGTAATAGTAGTTCTCTGTAGAACCTCCAAGGTCTCCGACGGCTTGTTCAAGCACATCGAGCCTTTTCCCATGTTGGTCAAGGGTTGTCTTCGTAGCAGCTTGCTCGGCGAGGGAAATGGACTTCTGAGTACCATTCCTGTCAGTGACTACAAGCGTATTGTCCGTGATGGTTGCGTTCACCTTCTCGGCGTTGGTCGTTGCGGCGATAGCCTTTACCGTGGCAGCGTCAGCCTTCGTGGCAGCGTCCGTGGCAGGCTTCTGCAACAACGTTATCTCCTCGGCTGTCAAGTCTGCGAACACCAGCTTGTCACCCTTCGGAATGGAAAGGTTCAACTTGTACTTAGGGTTTCCGTTGGAGTCCGTTCCGTCCGCAGAGATGGCTGCGCTCGCCTTCTCTCCGCTACCGATTGTCGTCACCGTTCCTATGGAGAACTGAGGAGTCTTTCCTGTGAATCCTCTGAAACCGCTCGTATCGACAAGATATGAGTAGAACTTCTTGCCTTGTGCGTTCTTGGCTACGACGTACAGCTTTGCGTTGTCCTCGTCCTCCACGTTGGAAGTGTTGATGAGGATGAAATCGTTCTCCTCGAACGTACTTGCGTCCACGGCGTTCATCGCCGCAATGGAAGGGAACACCCTCTTGATGGAGAACGGCTTTCCTGTAAGGTTCACGTCCGTCTTGTCGTAAGTATTGGTATCGACGTTCCAACGGTAGTAATAACCATCCGAATCCACGTAAGGAGGATTGGAGTAAGTTCCGTATGCCTTTTCCGTTGCCTCATTGACCTTAGTGAGCGCATCCTTCATGTCGATGCACTTGTCCCAGTATTCCGTATCGTCCAAGTCGTGCCCGACACATGTCATTGTCGAGGCATCCACACGCTTGCAGATATACATCGTAACATCATCTATCAAGATGTAGTCATGCAGCTTGTAAGCCTTCTTGCTATCGTAGGCAGTGCCAGCCTTTGTGAGCACCACCTTGATTTCTTTCTTTGCCATATTTCAAATCAATTAAATAGATATTATACACTATATGTTTAACTCGATGCAACCAGTTGTAGGGTTGAAGTCAATCCCGAAATTTGCAATCTTCCTCACTTGAGCCTCCCAATCCGCATAGTTTCCCGTGAAGCCAAGCTCCTGCGCAACCTGATAGGCTGTCTTTCCGTGGAAGTCAGAGCCAAGGATGCGATAGCATTCCTTAGCAGCTCCGTTCGAACGGATGAGTAGCAGGGTGTCTCCGTCTTGCAACGCATCGACCTTGGGAAGTTCCGTCACGTTAATAATGTCCTCTGCCATATCTTAGTCCTCCGTATTGATGATAATTGAATAACTGCCTGGGTCGTACTCAACAGAGTACTTTATCTTGCTGACAGCTTGCTTGCAAAGTTCAGTCGCATTGTTGGCTTCTCGTGTCGCAGCCTCGCAGTCCTCCTTAGCTTTTGCGAAAGCGACATTGCGCTGCTTCTCCGCTTCCACACGACTATCCTCGGCTTCCGTCCTGCTATTTTCCGTGGTCACACGAAACATTTCAGCCTTCTCTCTACTTTTCTCCGCTTGCGCACGCAGAGTTTCGTCAAGCTGACGCACAGCCTCTGCATTGACTCTGACATTCTCCGATTGCGACCTATCATCCTCGGATAATTCCCTTGACTTCTCTGAATCGACACGTAAGGCTTCAGCCTTGGTACGGACGTTCTCGTCAGCTTCCCGCTTGCTTTCAAATTTTTCTCTCTCTTGCTCGGCACTTTCTCTTCCAGATTCAGCGTCAGTTCTGGATGTCTCGGCTTCGCTCCGCTTCAATTCGCTATCAATGCGGCTCTGTTCCTCCGACACACGCTTGTTCTCGGAAGCGACACGTACAGCCTCGTTAGCCTGCAAGATCTCGTCAGTCGCCTTGACTTCCTTCAACGCCTTGTTGGTGTCCGAGATAAGACTTGACAACTCCACCGTAGGAGGGAGTATGACCAACGCAGTGTCCATCTCCACGCTGTTGTCGCCATCGTCGGTCTCGCCGAACTCGCAGTCGGCGTCGGCGTTCTTGTTGACAATCTGGAACTGAGGATACTCGTTGCTTCTCCAGTCGTTTCCGAAAATCTTTCCCTTCACCTCGACGGCATACGTTCCGAGGCTAATGCTGTCACCCTCCACACGAGCAATGATGATGTTGTCGTTGCTCACGTCGATGGTATACTTCAAGTCGAATCGCTTGAAGCTGTTGGTCACTCGCACGACAATGTCCGTGCAAGCGGGAAGTGGAAACGGAACCTTGTTTCCATCCACCATCTTCATCACAGGTATTCGCAACGTGAAGTCGTTGCCCTTGACTATTCTTTTCATAAGCTAAATGATATTTATTCGGCGTTCTTGATGACGTCCTGCACAGCCACGATGACGGCAGGAATGAAGTTCTGCTCCACGAAACGCTTGATGGCATCCACCTCCTCGTCGGAGTAATCGGTGTCGTCCGAGCCGTTCCACATCTTCGTGCTGAGAGCCACATCTGCAAGACCACGCTTGCCCGTCTTGTATATTGCGTTGGCAATCTCCTTGCGAAGTGCCATCGGAGTCAGCTCCTCGCTGTCGAGAGAGAAGCGAACCATTACCTTGTCTAACTTCAATTTCATATCCTAACTTTTTATGTTTAATTCCACTGTCCCTTGGTCCATACCACTCGCCAGATATTGCCGTCAAACCATACGATGAGAAGTTCGCCTGGGGTATTGAACGTTAACGTTCCTGCCGGGTTGCCTGCCGCAGGCGCATAGAGATTCTTTCCGTTGCCATTGATTTTAAAGTTGCCAGCCTGGGAATGGAGGAACCAGTACATCTGCCCTCGTTGTGGCGAAGCTGGCAAGGCGAACGTCTGACCGCTTCCTCCGTCCACGTGGATAAAGAAGTCCATGTCGGTGATGGCACAACTGCGACTGATAGTCCTCGACATAGGTCTAAGTCCTGCGTACATGCCCTTCTCGGCGTAGATGGCGAAGTTTCCGAACACTGCGCTTCCTTTTTCTCCATTATAGTTGGCATCTGAGTATTGCAAGGAATCGTTGCAACCCTCAATAGACACCCTTAACCCAGTTTTTATCTCGTCATAATACTCTGCTGAAAACTTGTCCTCTATACAAATATTACTTTGGATGATAGGAATGTTGCCAGACGGTGTATAATCACCAATCCACACCATCCTTTTCCTGACATGAGTATGCGATGTATATTCTCGGAATATAAGGTTGTTGTTCGTTAGAGCCATCCCTGGGTCTGCCCCCTCGTATCCTGTATCATATTCAAGCAATCCAGCTTTTAGCGTCCACGTTCCGAGAGTTGCGCTTGTCGTTGTCAAGTGCCCTTTCTCGCTGACACGGAAAGGTGCGTCCTTCGCCTCTCCAGCTCCTACCCAAAGAGGATAAAGGACATCGTTGTCGTCCTTTGCCTCGTCAACCTCGTAATTGCCGAAATACCCCACCTTGGTGTTTCCGTCCTCCGACTTCGCCCAGAGGTGCTTCACCTCTATCTTGTCGGCGTCTATCAAGGTGGCGTTCAATTTTCCGCCTGTGAAGAGAGCCGCCGTGGCGCTGCCGTTCTTGACAAGTATCTTGTCACCGTAGAGGGTCACTCCCGACGAGGTGATTTCCATGCCTGCTCCCTTTAGCGACTCCTGAGTCACTTGCAAGGATATGTTTCTCGCACTCTGTTCGATACTGGAAGTATATTGGGACAGCTCATCATCTGTCTTAATCGGCACGTCATCCAAAGCATTGCTTATCTCCGTATATCTTATGCTCATCTGCTTGTTGTCTGCGACAAGGCTTGCCGAGAACTTTGAAACGTTGACGGAGAAGTTGACTTGCGCATTATACGCCACGCCATCATGTTCGAATGTGACTACCGCATAACCGCTTGTGTTGCTTACGGCAACATCCTCGGTATTTACCTTAACCGTTTGCGACGTTATCCCGCTGACAGTGACAAGACAAGAGCTGTTGTCGGGAGTGAACGTGATTGAAGCCTTGCAATTCTTGGTCTGATAAACGCTGAAATGACATTCCGAAGTCACATTCTTTCCTTTGAGTTTGCACACAATAGACGCAATGTGGCTCTCAGTGTCGGAAACCTTTCCATTGCTGTCCGTATCAAACACGAGCGTATCAGGCGAGACGGTGACTTCAAGCGCAGATTTACCATCAACTCCATCAATGCCATCCGTAAGCACAGGAAGCGAAAACGAAGCAAGTGGCTTTCCTACTAAATGTTTAATGTCATAGCATTGAACATTAAATTCCTCAACAGCATATATACTTGGGAAATATTTGGTTATCTCAAGCAAACTACTCTTAAACAATGTGCCTTGAAATGTATCACCAGGGGCATTCCTTCCACTTGCAACAAATAAATAATTGCCCGTCGGAACTGTCTCTACCTTGTTGCCAGTGTGCTTGACGAGCTCAAAGGTTATGTCGCTTGGTGTCGCCGTCTTCGTGGCAGGATGCCTAATCAACGTCTGACTGCTCGGAACAATCTCATAATAGACAGTTATAGGGTCTATGAGGTTGTCTGGCGAGTCCGTGAAGAACTTGAAGTTGGCAGCATTGTGCAACTCCATCTCAGGCGACAACAGCTGCGTCATCGTCTTCCATTGAAAAGGGTTGATGATGTCGTTCCCGTCGCTGTCCTTCGAGCCAGTGGAATAGGGAGCACCCATCGAGTGATACATGGAGAAGGAGGGTGCGTTGTCCGTCTCTCCGTCCTCCGTCGAAGTAGCCAACTTGATAACATTGCCATACTTCTTCCACTGAATCTGGTCTCCTGCCTGAACAATCACGTCGTAAGGCTGCGGTGCGTCAGGCTCTCCACCGTCCTCGTTTGGCTCATAACCATAAAATATGCGGTCAGACACCTTCGTACCTCCGCTGTCAACGGTAAAGCCCTCCTGTTCCTCGAATATCTCCGACATAGAGGCAAGACCATTGTACATCGTGACGGCTACCATGATATTACCGAACTTCAACACATTGCTATTTCCGTCCGCCAACTTTCTGTCAGAGTACTTTGGCAATACGGACAAATTGCCTTGGAACGACTTCATGTTGGAGAGCACGACGAAATCATACAACTTCCCATCGTCAAGAATCTCCTGCCCGACACCTATCACAAGTCTCCAGTAGTAGCGATTGCTCAACGACTCGTCCTTGATGCCAGCCTTCACATTGAAAGTCTGGCACAGAGCCATCATTCCAACATGCCACCAGTTCATCGTCCTTGTAGTGCCATCGTCGGCAGTGGCGTAACACTTGTATGCGATGACGTTCTTACCTGACGAGTCAAAGATGTAGGACACCTTGACAATAGTAGAACCTGCGTTACTGAATATAGTCGTTCCGCCAGAATATGAAATCTTCCTCACTTCCGAAGCCGCAGCAAAAAACTTAGTTCTCGTCGTCAAGTAATCAACATATAGATGTGACTTTCCGTCCTCGCCCATGTATAGGTCAAAGCCTTGCGCACCAACTATCACCCTGTTAGACGGAGTGCTGTTCTTGTCGTGTATTCTGTCAACAACGACATCTTCCATCGTCACGTCACCAAGAATGCCGTTTCCATCCTTATCCAAGCCCTTTCCATTCTTTCCTATCTTCACCCCTTTCAGGAAAGTAATCAAGCCTTGCGAAACGTCGTCGGAGAGCTTGGAAAGGTAATACTTGCTTCCTTCAGCAGCTATCTGACTCTTTACTTGACTAACTGTCATTCCTGCTCCAGAACCTCCGTTGCCACTTTCAAGAGACGAAATCTGCTGCTGGATCTTTTGAATCGTGCCGACCTCCTTGTCTTCTCGGAGCGTAACCTCGTAGGTAGGTATCTTGCCATCCTCTTCCTTGATCGTGAGTTGGTCGATGGTTATCTGACCCTCGATATTGAGGTCGGTGTCCTTGAAGTCCATCAAATCTCCCGCCTTCAATGTCTGGTACAGGCTCTTGATTGTGCCGGTCTCGTCTGCGTTCGCCTGGTCGTTCTGCCTTGCCATGAAAATCTCATCGACCTTTGGCTGATAGACGTAGCGGGTATAGTCGTTCTTGTCAAGCAAGGCAATGGCATACTTCAAGAGCTTCAACGACGCTGCTTTCACATAGGAGTCGGGTAGGGTGATGCCGGTAAGAACGAAATGGTCGCCTTTTCTGATAGGGTAATCCTTGTATGGGAAATACAAGTCCAAAGCATCGTCCTTGACACGCTCGATGGTGAGCCTCCATCTTCCGTCAACCTTTGTAGATGACGCTACATTGAATGTTCGTCCGCCGCAATAGCCATCCTTCATTGAGATTGCGAAGTCGCTATCCTTCAAGTCGTTAATATCGAAGTCTATGGATGGAGAAAGGTAAATATCAATGTTCGCTGGACCATCTGTACTATCGTCGTATCTACCATCATCATCCGGAGCAACACCCTCGTTGATTTCGTCGATACGAACATCGTTGATTACCATCTCCTCGATGGTAGGATATATTTCGACAATTCCGTTCGTCTTATCGTCCTGGTCGAAGAACTGAGACTCTGAACGGAGACCAATCTTGTCGATGTTGATGGAGTCGATATACGGTCTGTGAGGATCCGTAGAAAACTTGTGCTCACGCCCAGAAGGGTTTACGTACTTCTTCTCCGCCTCAGACAGTGAATCATAGTACTCCTGCAAAGATACGTGCGGAAATCCTGGCAACATGAGTCTGTTGATGGACATGTTGTTCGGAAGGTTCTTCGCATATTCCTTGTGCTTGCTCGGAATATTCTTCGTGTTGAGACCGCTTACGATATACAACAGAGTTCGTCCTTCCCTTAGTTGCGAGATGAATGCGTAAAGATTCGCCTTTGAAGGCTCGTCTCCAGTGTCGTTGTCCTTTCCACGTACCTCAGAATAGAAAAGGCATTTCTTGTCCGATGTAATAGCCCTTACGTAACCAGTGATGACTGTCTTGAAGTCAAATGTGACTTGCAGGACGAATCCGCCGCTATCCTTTCCGTTATTATACGTCCTGGGAGTCTTGAAGTATGTCTCAATGTAATCAAGATCGAGTGAAAAACTAACGTAATCGTATCTGTCGTAGACGGCAATGTCTACGGATGTGATGCTCGCCTTATACTTCACTCCCAAGTCCGCGTAGTAGTGGGACGGAAGGTTCTTCTCAGAGCCATAAGCCCTCAGCCTCGTGATTACTTGTTGCTCGGAATCTGCGTTCTGCTCGATCTCGTAGAGACCTTCTCCAAGGCCATACTTAAATATGTGGCTTGCGACAACTCCCGCAGTACCAACGTAGATGTTTCTGCCGCGAACGATGAAGTTCACGCCCCACTCGCTGTTCACCAAAGCCAACGCCTCCCAGCATTTCTTCGAGTCGATGGTGATGGACTTAGAGTCGATTACATCGTTAGTGGTCTTCTCTCCATAAGCGGCGTTCCATTCTGCCTTAGTAACGCCGCGCTGCACTGAGCGTTCCATACTGCGAGAGAATATCTTCCACTCGCCCTCGCCAATCTGTTCGTTGAGGTTTGCCTGGATTCTGTCGAGTAAGTCGTCCAAGGTCTCAACATAGAAGCTAAATTTCGGAAGAGCTGTATAATGAAGCTCGTTGTCGTGAAGAACAACGTCCAAAAACTCTGCCCTCGAAAGCTCGTCCTGCATAGCGTTGAACTTAACGCTGTCATAAACAAAGCCTTCTCCGTAGGTGTCCTTCCTTGCCTGTTTATCCTTTCCAGGCTCGTAGTTTAGCTCGAAACGCTCGACACGATAGACAAGATAGTCGCCAATCCGGAAGTCTATCGGGGCGTTGTTCTTGAAGTTGATGGTCACATAGCATTCGCCCTTCCACGAATCGGAGTATTCCAGTCCGTGAACGATTATCTGCTCGCTGTTGACATCTGTTAGCTTCGAGCCGTCCTTATGATATATGTTCCATGTACTCATGTCTGTCTATCCTAATTTTGTTGGTTTGCCGTTTGAGTCCTTCATCAATGGCTTGATGTCCGTCGTCGGGTCGTTGAACTTGAATGTCACCGACATGGTGAGTATGTCGTCGTTGTCCGGGTCTCTATACAAGTTCGGGTCGATGCTTTTTAGTCTTACGTGCTGTCTGCCTATCCGATTGAACTCGCAGTACATTTTCATCATCCCGCCTCTCAGGTACTCGATGAAAGCCTTGCATTTCTCGTTCGCACCGAAGGCGTCCCCCTTGAACAGAAACTTAACCTTGTTCTCATAGGATGCCATATAAAGCCCATCTGGTCCGATGTACTCGTCGTCTCCGTGCTCGTCGTTCCAAGACCTCTTCGTTGGCTCTTTCACGTCAGCGCAAGGCTTGAATGGGCTCTCGCTCACATACATGCCGAAGGAGGCGATGGTGTCGATTACCTCGGCATCACCAACCTCCCTTTGCATGTAAATCCTGAAATACTTGTCTTGCATACCTTAATCAAACTATTTATGCTGCAAATATACAACTTTCTGCATAAATATGCAATTATATTTGCATAAATATGCTTAAAATTTAAAATCCTGCCTGTCTCGAATAGTAACATTGCTCGAAGACTTCACCACTTTTCCTCCGTATTGATACACGAACACCCTTGCGGTATCCTCGCATTCAACGTGAAGCTCTGCATCGTCAAGCAAGTTAACGAACACCTTTGAGAACCCTTTAACTTTCAGGTACAGCGAGGATTCGTGTCTAACGTAAATCTCTCCGCTATCCATCCAATCGTAGTCAATATGGGCGACACACTCTCCGTTCAAAATGGCAATCTTCGGATTCTTCAAGTCAACGTTTTCGTCAACATACACTCCATGATCGTGAATCACGTCGCCAAAGTATTTCTTCATATCCTTCGTGGAAGGCCAATTCCTGCCTATGCAGAAGTCAATGCCTCTGACGAACTTCTCGACCATCTCGTCCTTCGATGAGTTGTCCTGCCACTCGGCGGTCCACTGAGCGCAAAGACCCAGCGAAACAGCCTCGTTCTTCATCTTTTCTGATAAATTTTTCTTTTCAAACATAGTTATTTCATTTTTAAAGATTTCGTGCCGTTGAGCACCCTGTTGAAATTATCGTTGTACTCAATGAAGATAGTCTCGATTCGCTCCGCCGCATCCGCATTGCGCAAGGTATTCTGTGCTATAAGATTAAGTTGCGTAAGCTGTGACTTCGCAATCTCGCTCATCTCCGGCAGGAACGTTCCTTGCATCTCACGAATGGCAGACACATCCAACCTTACGGAATTTAGATACGAAGCCAACAAGTCGGCAGTCTCCTCGGTTATACCCTTGATGGAATTTGTAGTCGAAGAACTTCCGTTCTCTCTTAAATCCAACCCTTTGTTCTTCAAAGCCTCGAAAACCCCCGTGATTTGAGGAACGACTTCATCACCAACCTTAAATAACTGGTCGGCAAGTTCATTCATGTCCGTCTCGTCGAGCTTCCCCTTCTCTTCCAGGATTCCTGTAAGAAAACTTAGAGGCTTCGATAAAGCATTTTCCATGATCTTTTGTGTGACGATATTCTTCGTTACATCCTTAACCATGTCCTTAACCTTATCGCGATACGCATCAACAGCGTCCTCTCCTTTCTCCCAGGCTGAAACGACGGTATCTGTAAGCTCGCTTGCCCAACTCTTCATGTCGATGGAGTAGACGTCCTTCAAGAAATCCTTGGCGAAATTGTCAATCTCAATTCGCATGTCCTCAATCTGCTTGTCGTAATCGGCGAGTTTGTCAGCGTCTGATTTCTTTTTTCCCGCTTCGTCCTCCCTCTGCTTCTTCAACATGTCTCGTTGACCCATCAAAGAGGCAAGTTCTGTGTCGTATGCGGTTCCTGAACTCAATGCCTTGTTTGTCCGTGCATAGGTCTCGTCGCTGTAGTCGGGGAGTTTGTTTATCTCCTTTTTGAGTTTCTTTCTCTTGTCTGAGAACAACGAGACGACTCCACCGACAAGTCCACCTGCTATCGCACCGATAGGACCGACTGCCGACCCTATGAGAGAACCTTTCACGGAGTCGCCAGCAACATTGTTGCCTTTAGTTCCATACAATTCTGACTCAAGGCGTTTCCTTTTCTCGTAATCGTTTTTCACCGATTCAAGATTGTTTTTCGTATAGTCGCTCGCCTTGTAGTTATATATTCCTCCAAGGGTGTTCTCGACTACGGACTTCGTGTTGTCGGAGATGTTCTTCAACAGGGTCGCTTGTCTTTCCGCAATCTTTATCTGATTGTCAAGTTTTTGGTCGTGGCCTTGAGCGTATCCCTTTATCCATCCGGTCCACGAGCCTACGACACCAGAGATGACACCTCCAATGTTGCCTTCCTTCAACGAGTCCCAACCTTTTGTCGCAGAATTGCTGGCATTAGAGAACGAACTAAAGAACGTACCAGCGTCGCTCCAATCGTCAGTAGTCGTGTCGTACCCCAATGCGTCGGCCGTCTCCTTGATGTCTTGGAACGTGTCGTTCATGCCCTGTACCATGTCGTTGATTCCGTGAATGATGGTGTCTATCATGGCAATTGCGCCTTCCATCTCACCAGCTCCCTGCATGAGCTGTTCTCCTCCTTCCGACATGGTTTGCCCTGCGTCCATGCCTTTCTGTGCTCCCTGCATGGCGTTTGCGTCTCCAAGTTGTTGCGCGATATTGAAGGCTTGCTTCGATGTGTCATACATATTCTGCCCCTGTGCCATCTGGGACGAGCCTCTGTTCTTCATCCCTTGCACAATACCGTTTAGTCCACCATGAAGAAATGACGGCTGTATTTCACTTAGCTTCTGCAACTGCTTCTGCAACGCCTCGATTTCCTTTCCGTATTCTCTTGCGGAAATGGATCCGTCAGCCAAAGCCTTGTTAAGATTCTCGCGAATCTTCTTGGCTATCTTCTGAGCCTCCTTAGTGCCAAGGGAGTAAATTGCTCCATAGAAATTCAAGTAATCGTTGGACTCTTTAAATTTCTTGATCTTTATGTCGCCGATTTCCTTGTCTCTCTGCTGAGTTGCGGCTATCGCAGCCCTCGTGTTGCCAACCTTGTTCGCTCCATCTATGATGTCTTTGTACTTGTTTGTGACAACAACAATTTGCTCCTCGTAGCCGAGAGCCTTCTCAATGATGTCGGCAGATTTCGTTAAAGCATCTTTATAATTACCGCGAAGGAGGTCAACGATTTTCTTCCACTCGTTGTACTGGTCCGCTTTTTTGAACCTTTCCTTTGCCTGTCCATCAGTAAGTTTAAGAGAATCCTCCAGATTGAAAACCTCTCCATAATGGGCATACCACTCGTCCATCAAGGATTTCGTCTTCTCGTCCATCTGGAAAGCATCAATCCATGAAGACTCGGCGAAGTTCTTATTCCCTGTTTTTTCGAGCAGAGTTTTGTACAAATCCCACCTTTCGGAAAGTTTGTTCATCTCTTCGTTGAAGGTTGCAGCCTTCTCGTCGAACGCTTTCTTGTCTTTCTCGGAGAAAATCCACTCTGCGACCTCACGATATATGGAAGTCTGGAATTTCTTTCGCTCCGATGTGTTTATCTTGAAGCCTTTGAGTAATTCTCTAACCGCCTTTTGGTAGTCGTTGAGATTCAACCCAGTTACTTCCGGGAACAACTTTAGCGTCTTCTCCTTTGCCTCGTCATCAGACATGATGGTCTGATACTTTTGATACATCTGTCTTGCCGACTTCAAGCTATTCAGACGCTCCTGGAGGTTTTTCAGCTCGGTGTCCTCCTTGCGACCACCCGAGTTCTTTTTACCAGGTTTGTTGGATTTCTTTCCTTCGCCTTTATAGTAGTTGTAAAGCAATGTCCTGGCAATCGTCATCTCGTCCAAGTAATTTTGATAGATTTCTTTAACGTTTGGCGCATGTCTTTTAACAGCGGATTGCCATTCGTTTTTTGCATCATCTATCCTTTGATTTGAGAGATTGCTCCCTTTGTACCAACTATTATCCTTTCCATACTCTTCCGCACGTTTTCTGTATTTTGCCCCTAAAGAGGAGTTCGGATCAATCATAGAAGGAATGCGCCCAACGAGAGTGCTCTGTACATCGTTCAGCTTGTCTCCAGTATCGAATACGAGTTTAATTACAGCCTCAAAGTTAGACTCAGCAAGCATTCGCTTTAAGGTCTGCTCCAATTCCGGGTATTGGTTTATGAGTCCATTTTTCGCATCTTTCATCAATTCCTTGACCTTAGCTTGTTCGGCCTCGGTCAACGGCAGGCTGGCCTTAATCTTCTCACCAATCATAGGGAATGACTTATCAATCAATCCTATCATACTGCTGGATACCTCTGACTGCAACCATGTACTCTTTTCACCACAGCCAAACGCCTGCAATACAGACGAACGAATTATCTCAGCCTTATCTTCAGGAACGCCCATCTCCGAGAATATTGCGTTCATTGACTGCATGGCAGCCTCTCGTATCTTCTCGTCCTTACCAATATCTCCAAACTTCTTTTCCAACGTATCCTTTAACTTTTCGATATAGTCTCCGTATGCTTTTTCGTTAGCATACAAATCCTTGTCCCCCTGTGATGCGTTAGGAGCCATAGCGTCAGTTCGCATTTGAAGTCTGTTCTCCAATTTTTCATAAGCATCCTTCGTGACATCCTCTAAGTCAGAGTAAAATCCACGATTGCTCATCTTGGAGTTAGCAACGTCGTTTGCTTCTCTCAAAAGTTTTACTTCTTGTTCGAGATATTTAAGCCGCTCTACATGACTTTTCTTTTCGTCAGCCGTCATCAACATATTCTTGTAGCTGTAAGGCGCAAGCTCTTTTAGCTTATCCTTGTAGCTGTCAATCATGTTGTCGATTTCTTTCGTGTCTCCGCCGGCAATCGTAACAGCCACATTGTTATCTTGCAGAAACTTGCTTATCTGATTGTTCTTGTCTGCAATCTCGTCCTGAGTCTGTTTTATTTTCTGACTGAGCTCCTGATACGAGCTAATGGCACTCGTTATTCCTAAAGTCAATGCGGTTACAATCAAGCCAGGAAGCCCACCTATGGCAGTCCATACGGTAGAAGCCATAGATTTGATTCCTGTTCCGATAATGCGGAACGATGCTAAGGCGGAGGTTGCAAAACTTGGCCATACACTCTTCAATGATGCTAAGGCGGAGGTTGCAAAACTTGGCCATACACTCTTCAATGATGCTAAAGCGGAGGTTGCTGTTATTTGGCGCATTGAAGCAAGCGTCATTTTTAATCTCGCCAATACGCCCGCTTCTCCAGTCTGTCTCAACACAATTCCACGGTACGTGTTATATTGCTCGGCTGTAATTTGTCCAGATAAGCGTAGTTGGTTCAGTTTTTCAGTTGTAAGTGCCTTAGCGTTTGCTAACGCTCTCAAATCAGCACCAGCTATCTGATTCTTTGTTGCGAGGATTCTTTGCTCTATTTGAGATACTTGCTGCCCTTGCAAAACACGAGACTCTATGTTTGAAGCTATGTTAGCCTTGTTAGAAAGGAATGACGAAGCCGTATTTCCGGCTAACATCTTTTTCAGGACATATCCTGCAAATATAGTTCCGACAGGCATGGCGAGCGAGTGTAGAGATTGCACCAACGCCGTAGCACCCTCGATTGCCGTTTTAAAGAAACTACCTACGAGACTATTTCCATTAGCAAAGTCTGCGAGCATAATCTCCCAAGCATCCTTCAACTTATTGTATCGACCAAGCAAAGTCTCGCTCAATGTCTGCTGCATATTGTAGAACTGACCTCCCTCGTTGGTCATCTGCCAGAAGATGGATTTTACGTCATCGAAGCTAACATCACGATTGGATATGCGTGTCTTAATCTCTGACGTAGAGACGTTTCTACCTTCTTGCTTAGAGTAGAACTCCGACAACTTGTTGAGCAAAGGAATACCAGCATACGCAATTTGACGAAGTTCCTTTCCATCAAGCCAACCACGAGCCTGCACCTGGCCAAACGCAAGGGCGATACGGTCGAAAGATACGCCAAGGCCAGATGACATATCGGCAAGACGCTTGGTCGTATCATACAACTGATCATACTCAACTCCGTATGCGGCCAACTGCTTAACGTCTCTGTTTAATTCGGAGAACGTAAATGGCGAATTAAGAGCGAGTTCCTTGATTTGGTTGAACATAGTGTTTGCATTCTGCATATCACCAAGGATGGACTGGAGGGCAATGTGCTGCTTTTCCATCTCGCCACCAGTAGTAATGATGCTCATTGCAAACTGCTGCGCACCGAACACAAGGCCACCCTGCAAGAAAAGTGACTTCAAATCCTGTACGGTTGAGTTTAATTTCCCTGCATGGTTGTTTGCTCGTTCAAAACCACGAACCAAGTCTGATTGCACTTTCGCCGCACTCTTAGCAATCTCCGCCTGCCTCTTCTGCTCTATCTCGATCCCCTTCTGAGCCTCACGGTTAGCTGCGGCTTGCTCCTGGGCGAGATGGTTGGCTTCTCTTACCGAGCGACCGTTGCCAAACTGCCCAACGTCACCAAGGTATGCTTTCCAACCAGCTCCCTCAAGATTGGATTGCATAACACGTAACGATTGTATTTCCTGTTCGAGCGACTTGACCTTCGCTTCGGCTTTTGATGTATCAACCTTTAGCGATTGTCCCTCACTAACCTTGCCCTGTAATTTCTCCATAGCGTAGGTAAGCGATTGAATGCGCCTCTTTGTGATTTCAATCTCATTCTGGCGTTGTTTTTCGTCTGCCTTTGCTTCTGCGGCGTTTTTCTTTCTATCCTTCTCAGCTTTTTCTTCAGCCTTTGCTCTCTCAATGATAGCATTCTTTAACGCAGCTGTTTCTGAAACTCGCTTCTGCTCGTAGGAACTGGCGTTGTATGGCTTATATGTGGCTTTCGATGCGCTTTCTGCAAGCTGGTTGTACTTTTCTACAAGACGAATTAGCTCCTTGATTTTCTGGGCTTGTGCTTCCAAATCCGAGATGTTTGCCATTTGCTTTGCCTCGGCGTCGTTTTTCATGTAGCCTAAATCTCGAACCAAACCCTCGTAATAACTGCGATCCTTACCTTTTAGTCCTTTTCCGTCAATACCTCTACCGTCCATATTGGGAGATATAGCTCGCAGTTTGTCTTCTATGGTCTTATACAGCTTTGCGTATTCGTCGAGCTGTTTGGAAAAGTTAGCCTTATCCTCATTATACTTAGCTTGAAGTTGGTTTGCAGAAGTTTGATATGCTTTTGCTATATCCCTATATCCTTGCGCTGCTCTCTCATTTTCAGGCATGAGGTATCTTCCGCCACGAAATCCGCTCTTTGTTTGGCTTATCCACGCCTTCTCTTGCTGTGCAGCGAGCTTCTGCTGTATCTCTGCGTTCTTCTGTAAGGCGAGTCCTTCCTTGTTGAGTTGGTCGAGGTACTGGGCACTCTGGCGTTTCTTGCGGTCGTACTCGTCAGACAGACCTTTCTCTTGCGACTTAACCTTTTCTACGACGTTACCAAAGTCCTTCATGGCGTTTCTCGCAAGATTTAAATCTTTTTGAGTCTCCGAATACAATCCATTCATATAGGTAGCGTCATTCAGTCTTTTCGTATCCTTCTCCAGAACCCTCTCAAACTCCGCCTTTCTGTTGTTTAGCGCAGTAAGGTTATCGAAAAGTCTGTCCGTATTGTAACCATTAGCCTTCCCGAAGTCGATAGAGCGTTTTACCTTTTCTATCTGTGTCTCAAGAGAGGAAAGGGCAGAATTAGCCTTGTCGGATTTGTTCTTTAAGTCAGACAACGTGTTATCGACCTTTAATCCTTCTGTCATACCCTTGACGCTTGTGATAGTATTTTTCCAGGCGGATTGATAATTCGACAATACGTTGGCCTTGTCAACACCAGTTAGGAATCGACCGCTTTCAAGATCGAGCAATTTCTGTCTAAAATTCTCTATCACACCAAGAGCCTCCTTGAGCTGCTTGCTATCTACGTTAGGATTGATGTTTCTGATATTAGAGACCTCTTTGTACTTCTCTTCAACCTGCTGCATGAGGTTGAGGTACTTCTGAGCGTTGTCTATCATAAACTTCAACTGCGACACCAGCTTGTCTCCGCCCTCTTTCTTCGACAGCTCCTCTAACTTTTTGTTTGCCTGTGCCAAAATATCGACGTATTGGCGACCTTTCTCTCCAGCCTCGCCAACTCCAAGCGTCTTGCTCGCAGAACCACGGAACGCATTGAGGATTTCATTAATGGATGTCTTGAGGCTTTCAATTGCGCCCTTGGCATCATCGGCATTCTTCTTGACCCCGGCAAAGTCGTTTCCTACTTCTTTGATAGATTCCTTGCTGTTCACGATTTTGTCAACAGCTTTTGTGAAGGCATTCTCTTGGAACGCCTCCTTCATTACGGCAGGCTTCTTTTGTCTTTCCGTATTGACCTTCTCGATGGCTTCGGCTGTCTTTTTAGCCTGTTGTTCCTCTTTTTTTAGGGCTTCGGTGGCAGCGTTTGTGGAATTTTCAACAGCAGTTCCCGCCTGCGCAGACTTAGTGCTAATCTCGTTGAAGTACTGAACGGTTTTTACTAAAAGTTCAGAATGTTGGCTGCTCAAATCTTTTCCAGCCTGCTGATTCCATTTTCCATTATTGAATGTCTCAACCATAGCAACCCTAAGTTGCTTGTACTGTTCTATGAGCTGAGTTAGATCGTTTAAGCGACTCTTATCGCTCGTATTTTCCTTTGTGTCTCGGAGCGTTTTTAACTCGCCTCTAATATCCTGAATGATGCTAAGATACGATTGCGCCTTGTTTAACGAATTAAACAAGTCAAACGTCTCGACACCTGGAGCACGCCCAAGCCCTGAGATTTCTGATTTTAGCCGCTGTATTATATCTAAGTATGAAGCGATGTTTTTGGTGCTGATATTTCCGTTAAGAAGTTCGTGTATTCCTCCTTTCTTGCCTAACGAATCTAATACTACACTTAAATCCTTTGCTTCCGATTTCGACTTTTTGAGCAACTCGGACAACTTGTTCAACGCTCCGCCGAAAGCGGCGGAGTTATCGCTTTTAAGTCCCTTTTGTATCTCTTTGATAGCATCTTGTACCTTTTTGGCTTTATCGTCCGTGCCAGACAATTCCTGCTGTATTTTCTTTAATGCAGAAGATGTTGCGTCTTTTAAGCCAAGACTCATCCAAAGGCTTCCCAAATTTCCGTCTGCCATATCCTGAATATTTTTTAAGATTTAACTATTGCCGTTTAGGTAGTCGGCGAGAGAAATCTTCTTCCCGACGAGACTACCTTCTTTCTTCTTTTGCTCCGCCCACTTGTCGTAGAGGTTGTCCATTTGCTTTAGCGTATGTTTCTTCGGTCCGTCACTCTTCGTCTTAGGATAGACAACGAGAGGCTGGTCCGCCACCATCAGGTCTATCTGTGCCGAAGAATACCCCCACCAGTAGTCGTAGGCGGCTATTCCGTATTTCCTTGCGAAGAGGAATCCGAACTTCTCCGCTAACGAGAAGGCTGCTCCCCAGCTTGTTCTGCTTGGGTAGCTTTTACTTCGCTCCTCGTCATCGTCATCATCACGTCCGTCATCCCGGTCGCTAATATGGTAGCCAGCGAGAATGCGGTCGATGGAATTTTTTTTTTAGAAACATCGAGCACACGAAGCACCTCAGTAACATCAATGTCCTTGACGTAGTAGAGCCAACGCCAGTATATTGCGTAGAAGAACCTAATCTTCCAGATGTTGTTCAGCAGGATGCACACGCACATCTTCACGTTGCGCTTCCACTCGTTCTTCTCCTTTAGCTGTATGTGCGAGCACTTTGCCATCGTGCCCTTGCGAAGCCAGCCGAGCTTGCGCTTCTTTCCTCTGAACACAAATTCGGTAGGCTCGTCCCTAAGAACGCTGTCAAGCATCTCCTGCAAGTCCACCTGCGGCTGCTCTATTTTCTTTTCCTCTGCCATAAATTGTATGATTATAAATGAAGAAGGGCGGCACGGCTGTTACTTAGCCTGCCGCCCAACGGTTTGTTATCCTGAATCCTTTTACCTAAAGAAGCCGATTACTTAACTGTTTCCCAGTTGTCGTCCTTAGCCCACTCGGTGTCGGTCACACGGGTATCCATGTACTTCTCTTTAACTGCACCGCCGGATGTCGGTGTGTAAGAAATTACGAGACCTTCCCTACGTTGAGCAGCAGGGACTTTCTTTCTTGTTGTAGCTTTGTCTGTGTCAAAGGCGAGCTTGTAAACGCCGTCGCCCTTGGTGAGCCAAGCGACACTCTTCTTGCCTGCACCCTCGACAGAGCCTGAGAACTTGAAGGCAACTGGCTTTGTGCCTGTGTCGTCCCACTGCATTGTAGCGTACAATGAGAGGTTTGTAACGACCATGAGATTCTTCTTCTCCTCGTCAACGATGACGATGGTGCCACGCATCTTGTAGAGCTTTGTCTCGACAGCGACACCTGTGTACTGAACGTCAAGCTGTTTGTCGTCAGTGCCAGACAAAGTAGCTGTGAGGTCAGAAACAGCGTCCTCGCCAAACATAGCTGTGAGCAAGTCCTTGGCTTTTGATGGAACGACGAACTCAACGTTGAAGTCGCCCAGCTCTGCGGTGGTGGCCCAGTCGCCTGAGAGACCGATGACCTTGTAGTGGTTGATGGTTGGGTCTTCCATCGTAGCCTTCAATGAGTCAACCTCAACAGGAAGCTCCATGTCAACGGTGAGCGCAAGGTTGCTCTGCGCGAGGTCAACTAATGCCTTTGAGTAAAGCAAAGACTTAGGACCACAGAACACTTCCTTCAATTTGTCAATAGTAACCATAATCTTAAAATTTTAAAATTGTTATCCTGAATGAATTAATTATCACTTTGTGCGTAACCGTCCTTGTATGATCGTAACGGAGAATCCATCGCCATCGTCGGTTTGCAGCGTAACACGAGGGTTCGACACCAAGATGTTGTCCGTAGAGATAGGGAACTTTTCGAGCACAGCTCTGACCTTCTCGTCCACGGCAGCGACATCGAACGTGTTCGGATTCTTTGCCGAGACTTTATCCCGAACGTATATCTCTATCTGTGCCGTGGTCGTGTAGTCGTTGTAGCTGCCGTCGGAGTTTATCTCGTTGTTGATAATTACAGATGGTAGTTTTACGACGATATAACTATTAGGTCTGTCTTCTACAGACTTTGGCCTGTTTCGAGGATATATTTTGTCGCACACCCCCTTGACTGCGTTTCCCAAATCATAATATATGCTTTTTAAATCTACCATACCATTATGTATATTTCTTAAACTTCGAGATGTTCTTAACGTCGGTCGCTTCGGTCTTCACCTTAGCTATAGTTCCAAAGAACATGCCTGGAAGAAGATCTTGTAGCTGCGTCATAACACCATGAATATGGTTCAAATGCAAATACGGCGCATACTCAACAGGAATAATGACCAACATGTTCCACTCGGCTCTGCTGTTTGGTCTCATCTTCTTGATTCTGTAAGGACCAAGAGTAGGACCCCATTGTCCTCCGCTTCCTACTTCTCCGACGTATCTCGGATAAGCGCCAACGCCAACTGGTGTTCCGTCGTAGTAATTGGATAGAGGGTAAGCCTGTCCCTTGCGAAGTGTTTTCATTGTCGGGTTGTCGTCTTCTGTCGTGATATACTCCAACAGCTTTCCGTTTTCAAATATACCGACAGTAAACGACCTATAAGCGTTACCTGTGATAAACGACATCCCTACATTTGTGGCCACGCTAATAAACGAGTCACATAACTCCTTTGCGACAGACCTGAAAACTTCAAGGAGTTTAGCCCTTGTGTATAGATGTATTTTCGGACCTATCACGTCTCTAAACTGCAAACCTAAAGTTTCTCTTCTTGCCATACGCTATACCCTTGTGAAATCCCAGTAAACCAATGTCCTGTTGTTGTCTGGCTCGCAGTCCTTCACCATTCCGATTTCGGTATTGTTGCCGACGGTGGAGTAGATGGTATCTCCGTCAAGAGGACATCTTCCGGCATCCCATTCGTCATATCTGACAGGAATTGATGCCTTCCTCTTGTTCTCGTCAACCTTCTTGTCTCCCTCGGTGGTGGTGTCGGTGTAGCAGCGACCAATACCCGCATAGATTACAATCTCCTTGTCCTCGCCAACTGGCACATCGTCATCGTCAGCAAACGGATCGTCCTCGTCAGACTTTCCCGTCACCTTCCTCACAATCCTTACGGTGTGAGGGTAGCGTGGGTTGTTAATGTAAGGCTTTTCCATGTCCTATCCTCCGATGATATGTGGCAATGGCTGTCCCCATGGGGTGAAGTTAGCTCGCTTCACTCCGTGGGAGACAATCCGGAAGGTGGACTTCTTCTTTAGCATCGAGCTTGGTTCGAGCTCCTTGTAGATGGCGTTGGCCTCTGCCTTCAGCTCGCTCCTGTCCTCGTCGCTCATGTCGTAGCCGCCTCCCGAATGAGTCCAGCCGTTGTCGGAGTCAGAGGTGTTGTTCACCTTGCTCGCACCGAGCACGAACCATTTCAGCATGTCGGCGTACGCCAGGCGCACCTTATCCTTGTCGCACGATGCCAAGTCGATGCCGTCCTCAAGCTCCCTGTCAACCATAATGGCTTTCAGTGCCTCCCTCGGCATCTCGAACTTCACCTTATTAATAAGGTAGTCGTTCACAGTGTAAATTCCCATCTCTGAATCCATAGTCATACAATCAAGTTACGTTTTTCACTATTATTCGTCGCCGTCCTTCTTGGTGATGTCGATAATCCAACGGTATGGAGAATCGAGCATGGCAGGAATGGAAGCGAGGAACAAGTCTGTCTTGAACTCCTGGTACAATCCGTTTGCGGTTGTCATGTTGCGGAGCAAGCCGAGACCATTGTTCGTAGTAGCCCAAGATACATCAACTAACTTGTTGCCGAGAGTCTCAAAGATGCGCTTGTCAAGAATCTCCTTACGCATGAAACGCAAGCACTTGCCGGCAGGACGGAGAACGACTGTACCATTCTTCCAGCCACGCAAAGCCTCGACACTGCCGCCGAACTTCATGTTGTGCTCAACCTCGTCAACAATCTCGATGCTTGACAAACCACGGAGGTCTGTCACAGACTGCAAGAACATCTGCTGGTTAGGACCATAGTTCTGCAAGAATGCGATGTAGTTCGCCTTCGCCCAGCTCTGATACAACTCGGCAATCTGCTTGTTCTTCAAGAATACATTGAAGTAGTCATCCTTGGTCATCTGCCATACGAGAGGGATGTCCTTGAACTCGATGTGCTCATTGCGCCAATTCTCCTCGAACTTACGCATCTGCTCCAACAGGTCGCACTTAGCGTTGCTCCATTCAAGAGCACCGCCCTTCTTGAAGTTCTCCTTTGGAACCTTTGCGTCATACAACGCCTCGTGGATACCACGGCCAATCTTGTCATAGTCGATAAAGCCAGTAGAACTGAGCTGCGCAGACATATAAGTCATGGTCATGTCGAGTGAGTCGTAGAGGTTCTGGATCTTGTCGAGATAGTTATCGACAGCCTCAGCGTCGCTACCGAACACCTCACGAAGGTGCTCCATCTTATGGAAACGCTCTACCGCAGTCTCACGGAATCCGTCAGCTGCGAAGTCTGGGATGGAAGCGGTGTACCACTCGATACCCTCGTTGTCTTTCTGGTAGCCCTCACCAAGAGGGGCGCGGAGGTTCATCAATGTCGCAGGACTCAATGTACGCAAGCGTACCTTGAAGGTCGCGTCGCCGTTCGCAGATATAGGGGTGAGATTTGGATCAATGTCACCCTGCGTCAAGTACCAACCGTTGTTGCAACGAAGAACTCCGTCCCTGTTGATGAACTTCTGGAGGAACTCATTGTTGCCCCTGCCGGAGAAGAACCTCGCAAGCAACTCGGTACCAAAATCAATTTTTGCCATAATCCTGAATCAATCTTTTTACGTTAGACAATAGGTTAGATGTGCCAGAACTCCGGATACAGAGACTTGTTCATTGCCTTTACAGCAGGAGGCACAGGACCCATGCGGTTGAGCCACATCACGCAGTCCGGGTTCAACATGCAGAAGTTGATGTTCGTGCGTGGCTTGTGATACTTATCACCGCCTGCGTCATAGAACGGAAGGTCGTTGTCGCAAGGAGCGAAGCAGTTCGGGTTCGTCACCATAGGAAGAACGCCACTGCCTGCGGATGCAGCCTCGACGAGAACGTCGTCAACCTTCAACGCGCCAAGTGTCGCAGAAAGTGTAAGCTTCCATACGTCTCCAGCAGTTGCGTCGGTTGTAGCCTCAACAGCGGTTACTGTAACACCAACAGATTTGGTTGCGAAAGTTTTCTGGCCAACCATGATGTTGTCGCCAACAAACGGAATGTGAACAAAACCGTTGCGGACGATATAGATCTCCGTGTCGGTAGCTGTTGTTGTAGCCTTGGCAACCGCGTAAGCCTTCAAAATCTTAATGGTTGCACCAGGACCATCGTCGCCTGCTGTAAAGCCAAGGTCGTGCTCGATCAAGTCACCGGCATAAATCTTAGCAGGACCCTTGAAAGGGTTCACCAACTTGCCACCGATAGGTGGGTGAACGAAGGCATTCTTGATGAGAGCCTCAAGCTGCTCGAACACATACCTGGTACCGCCAACAGAACCCTCAGACTGGATGATGGTCGCGCTATGGCTGACCATACCAGTGGTCGCCAACTGGCTCAGGTAGGAAATAGAAGTGTTATTCATCATAATCTTTTTACCTTTTTAATAATGTTATCCTTATTTCTTCGCACCGCCGTCGCCGTACCTTTCCTTGCGACGCTTCGCAATCTCGTCGAGGATCTTGTCCTCTTCCGAGCTACCGCCACCTGTGCTTGGCTGTCCCTTCTTTGGGATGCCCTTCTCGCCTGTGGCCTCCTTGTACTCGGCGGTGTAGATTTTCTCCGCCTTCGATACCAAGTCGTCAATGTCAACATCTTCGTCTGGGATCGTCAGCTTCGAGATAGCAGCCTTTAAGAAGTAGTTCTTGATTTCAAGTCCAGCCTTGTCGAACTTATCCTTCAAACCTGCCTTTACCGACTCGATGGTTGCGTTCCTCGCAGCCTTCTTGTCTCGTTCTGCGTTGGCTTCCTTCAAGGATTTAATTTCAGCCATAAGCTCATTGTATTTTTCGTCGGCAGACTTGTTATCCTTGTCTTCCTTCTCCTTGCGCTTACGCTCGTCCTCTTCTGCCTTCTTTCGCTCAGCTTCCTCCTTCGCCTTCTTGATCTCGGATGAGACGTTCTTGTGAAGGTTTCCGTCCATGCGCTTCAAGCGGTTAGCCAACTTGGTGACAATTTTGTCGTTTGCGTCATCGTCGTCACCGAAATCTTCCAAAACATCATCAAGTTCCTCATTGATGGTCTTCTGGCTGAGTGAATTGAACTTGGTTGTGTCAACCTTTCCGTTCACCAAATCTAAGAGTTCTTCTCTTGTCATGTTGTTTTTGATTAAAATTGTTATCCTTATGCGGTGCTTCCGCTATAAAAATGTATAAATATACTTATTTTGGCGCAAATATACGTATAATTATGCAATTATCCAAGAAAAAATGTATAAATTTGCAGAAAACATACAAAATTTATGGTTAAAGATGTATTTTCAGGACTAAAACTGGATAACGGGGAGCCAATATACACCCAGGAATATATCCAGTCGCTAAGAGACGCTGACAAGAGACATCCCGACAAGTTGAAGATTATAGCTCAACGTGGCGGACAGGAAGATATGCTTTCCATTGATGCCGACATTAAGATATGTGGCGGCTCGCGAGGTGGAAGTAAGAGCTTCAGTTCTCTTATGGAGGCATTGAAGGACATCAAGAATCCTGACTTTCATGCGGTTATAGTGAGAAAGGAAAAAGACGACTTACAATCTCTAATCACAGACTCATATAAGCTGTACTCCCAGTTCGGAACATACAACAAGTCTCAGAATGATATGACTTGGAACTTCAATAACGGAGGGTGGTTGAAATTCTCGTACTACGCAGGAGCTTATCAACCAGATTTCAAGGATAGGTTCCAAGGTCGTCAATATGCTTACATCTGCATTGATGAGGGAACGCAATGCTCATACAAGAAGTTTAAGTACTTACTCACCACAAATCGAAACGCAGCGCACATCAGAAACCGCTTCTGGATAACCTGTAACCCAGACCCGGAGTCGTGGGTAAGGAAGTTCATCGACTGGTGGGTGAATGAAAACGGATACATAGACCCGGACAAAAACGGAGTTATCCGCTATTGCTTCATGGACGGAGACACCCCGGACTCAATCTATTGGGGCGACACGAGGGAAGAGGTATATGAGCAATGCAAGGGCATCATCGACTCGCTATGGAAGGACAGCTACGCCGAGCTTGGATACACGAAGCTAGATATGTTCATCAAGTCTGCCACGTTCATTCGTGCGGACGTTTCCGAGAATATCAAGCTCATTTCCACCGATGCCTCCTATATCGCCAACCTTGCCCAGCAGGACGAGGAACAGAGAATGCGAGACCTGGAGGCCAACTGGAACTGGAAGGCTGCGGGCGACGACATGATAAAGATGGAAGACCTCGACGAGATATACGACAATTCCATACAGGAAGGAGACGGAAAACGTAGGGCATCCGCCGACATCGCTTTCACGGGAGGAGATAACTTCGTGATGTGGCTCTGGGAGGGATGGCACTGCAAGGATTTGGTGGTGTTGAGGCTCGACCCTAAGACGCTCGTTTCAGTTGTGCAAGCCAAGCTGAGGGAGTGGGGAGTGGAGGAGTCCAACTTTACCTACGATATGCAGGGCATCGGACAGTACTTCAAGGGATTCTTCAAGGACGCAGTTCCGTTCAACAACCAAGCCGCTCCTATTCCTGCAAATCACCAGGAGGAAGAGGGTATCAAGTATCTCTACAAGGACTTGAAGTCGCAGTGCGCTTGGCTGTTCTACAAGATGATTAAGGAGAAAAAGATTTCCATCGACCATCAGCTCCTGGAGCGCAAGTACTCCGGAAACGGCTTCGACAAGGTTCCGCTCAGACAGATACTTCAGAAGGAGCGAAAGATGCTTAGGCGAGACGAGAACAGCGACGATAGGGGATTCAAGCTATTGCCTAAGAAAATCGCCAAGAAGTACGTTGGTCACTCTCCTGACTTCTTCGAGTCTTGGTTCTATGTGATGATATTCAGTTTAACAAAAAAGAAACATAAAAAGGTAAAAGGATTATGGATGTTAGCAAGGTAAACAATGTAAGAGAGCTGCTCGTAAGAAAGCCATTCTACGAGCTGACCTCGCAAGGCTATATGAAACATTTTTCCGTCAGTGATGTCGTTTCTGACAAGTATGACGGAAATATGCCGGAGGACACGATGTATCGCCGCATCAAGACGCAGGCGGACTTTCTGCGCGAGTTCTATCCGTCGGCGCATAGGATAATGGACGAAGCCGAATACCCGGACATCTGGAAACAGAATCCAGATAACGACAAGTGGTACCGCCAGAAGATTCAGCGCACGGCTTTCGCTTTTCAACAGCTCATCCACACCAAGCACTTGCTACACCTGACAGGAAACGACGTTCAGTTCGAGCTTGCAGATGGAGACGACTATGATGACGAGAAGAAGGCTGACGACAACCAAAAGCTGCTCAACAGGTTCAAGAAGGGATGGCTCATGCACGACATGGAGATTCGTTTCTTCGAGGCAGTGAGCGCATACTTGAAGGTCGCAGAATGCGCCATCGTCGGATTCTTCAATGAGAAGAACGAGTTTTGCACACGAACGCTTTCATACAACAATGGAGACATTCTGTATCCTCAGTTCGACTCGTTGACAGGCGACTTGGTCTGCTTCGCACGCAAGTATTACGACTACGATGACGAGGGTAACGAGAAAACTGAATGGGTCGAGGCTTGGGATGATAGGATGTTCTATCGTTTCAAGAGGGGAGCGAAGAACGGAAAGGTTCAGGAGATACTTGTCAAGATAGGTAAGATGTTCGGAATAGATGATTATACATTGGTTGAGAGCAGGGAACATGGATTCCAGGAAGTCCCTGTGGCATACGCACGATGCGAGAACGGCCCTTGCTGGTCAATGGTGCAGAAGAACATCGAGGACTACGAGGAAGCATTCTCTTATCTTTGCGAAAACAACAAGGCGTTTGCGTTCCCAATCCTTACGCTCACTGGAGACGGAGATGACATTTCCGTACAAGGAGACGATGCGACCGGCTCTGCGAAGACCATCATGATCACAGACATCAACGGAAAGGCTGAATTCTTGAATGGAACGGATGCTTCCGAAGCTTTCGCAACGCAGCTCAACAAGTCATACGACCTCATCTACGAACTGTCGTTCACCGTAAAGCCTCCAGAGTTGAAATCAGGCGACCTTCCTGGCGTTGCCATAAAGTTGCTCTACTCTCCAGCATTGGAGGTGGCCATGAACGACGCGCAGAAGCTACAGCCTTTCTTAGACAAGCTCCTTCGTATCTGTCAGTTCGGTATCGGAACGGAAGAGGACTGCGTGGCAACTATGGTGGGATTGCCTATAAATGCGTGGATAAAGTGCTACACGCACAGCAACTCGACGGAAATTTGCACAAACTTGGCTACCGCAGTACAGAATGGCTTCCTGTCGAAACAAACAGCATCAGAAAGATGTCCTGATTTTCCAAAGAACGGAGAATGGGAGAGAATCTTGTCAGAACAAAAGGAAGAGCAACAGCAAGACTTGTTGGTTGAACTCGAAAAGCAGGATAACGCTACTGATAACGCTATCAAGGAAGAAAAAGCAACAGCGAATATCCAAGGTGGTGGTAGCGGTAATGTTCGCACTGGTAGAGGCAAGGGAAGACCAAGAACGGTGGACACCGACCATTGGGGAAACAGAAAAGATGGCTCCGAACAAAATTGGCAGGATTGGGACAACAAACATTAGTATAAATATACTTAAAATATTTGTATAAATATTCATTAACTGTATAAATATACAATATTTTTCGTATATTTGCAGAGAGGATAGGCAGGAGTAGCTACCTGTTGACAAGGGTGAAATCTCGACACCTTTCCTCTTCTGTACTTTTTTCGAGATTTAACTTAAATATTCGGGATATGATATTACCAGAAATTAATTCAGAGCGTTGGTTATCGCTTAAAGATTTAGATGGCGAGGTGTGGAAGACTATTCCTCATCTTAACTACAACTATGCAATAAGCAACTATGGAAGAATGAAATCTTTGTCTCATATAACTCGCCAAAAATATAGAGGTAGAGTTACAAGAACCAAAACTAAGATCGTCAGATTAACCGTAACGCCATACGGATACCTTGAATTTAGGCCTATGGTTGACGGCAAATTAGGCAACGAACGTATTCACAGACTTGTAGCTATGATGTTTATACCAAACCCAGGGAATCTGCCATACGTAAACCATAAAGACGAAAATAAGCAAAATAACACTATAGAAAACCTCGAATGGTGTACTGCAAAGTATAACACGAATTATGGTACGTGTCAAGCAAGAAGAGCTAAAACTCTATCTGATAAACTTACAGAAATGTCAAAGATTATTAATCAATACGATTTGAAAGGAAATTTTATTCGCTCTTTCCAGGGTAAGAAGAGTATTATTCAAACTGGACTTCGATACGAGACTGTGCGTAGATGTTGTAAGCGTCAACAAAAAACATCTGGAGGATACGTTTATCGTTTTGATGGAGACGATTTCTCTTTAGCTAAAGATAGACGCAACAATGATTGCTGCAAGAAGAAAATCTTGCAGTTTGATATGAATGGTAATTACTTAGCAACTTTTCTTGGAGCAAGAGAAGCAAGTAAATCGGTTTCTGGTAAGGATATGATATTGCCAGGTATTAGTAGATGCTGTAGAGGAGGGAGACCTTCTGCTTACGGTTATAAATGGAGATACGCATAATGGATGAGATTAAACGTTCAGTAGAGTATTCCGTGAAACGCTCGCAGGCCCTTCGTAATTGCGAGAGCCACATAGCGGACATTCTATGGAAGGCGACACAGAAGGTTGTCACCGCAAGCAAGAGATACAGAGGTGCGGGCAGGCTCACCAACGAGTCTGCCTTGCTCTCTTACGCAAAGAACATAACCGCTGAGGCTGAGGAGGACATCGAGAAATACATCTCCGCTTACTCCAAGGCATCATGCAAGATTCTCGGCATAGACAGCGAGAACACGGATGAGTTCTTGAAAGGGGACATCTACGGACTCACCACCAAGGAGAGAAACACCGCATACCTCGCCAACTTCGCAGAGGACATCGTGAGGATGATCAAGGCTGGCACGTTGATGAACTACACCGACCAACAGATTCTCTCATCCGTCAGAACGAGCTACAAAGACCCATACAAGTCTTCAGTGGTGACGAAGGCGCAGAAGAAGGACATTAACATCGCCACGCCATCCTACGGAAAGGGATATTACCGCAACGCCTACCATAATATCGTGAGGAACGCAAAGCAGGTGATTTCTATCGCATGGGGCAGGACGGAGCAAGAATACGGAAAGGAAAGTGGAGCGGTAGGATACCAAGTTTTTCGAGGCTCATCATTTCCGTGTCAAGTTTGCGATGATTTGTGCGGATACGTCCACAAGATTGGTACGATGGTCATTCCCGCACACGTGGGATGCGTATGCCGAGCTGAATTTATTTTCAAGGATAATAATAAAAACGAATAGGTATGATTAATTCTGAACTGAAATTTACTTTAGAGGAAGTGCTTCCGAAGTTTCCAAAAGACTTTCAACAAAAGATTTTGCATTCCGTAGAATTTCTTAGGAAAGCTGAAAAGCTCGCTTTGGCATACGATAAGGAGAACGGATTCTATCTTTCAACGTCCATGGGGAAGGATAGCCAGTGCCTGTATCATATAACAAAGCTCGCAGGAGTTAAATTCAAGGCACACATGGCTCTTACGTCCGTTGACCCTCCAGAAGTCATCAGGTTCGGACGTGAGCAATATCCTGACGTTGACTTCATTAAGCCAAGTATAAGCATCTACAACCAAGCACGCAAGGAAGGCATACTTCCTACAAGGTTGATGCGTTGGTGCTGTAGAATATATAAGGAGGGTATCGGTGCCGGGAAGGTTACATTGATAGGAATACGTCATACCGAAAGCAGGCAGCGTTCTTACCGAAAGGAGGTTGAAATATCCAACCACAAATATAGCGGCACTCTCGATGGGCTTGACGAGTTCAGAGAGAAGCGTAATTCACAAAAGCGTGGGCGACCTACACATGGGGGGGTACATGAAATCAACATAACAAACGCTACAGACGAACATACCATAGGGTGCATAAGAGGGCATGAGTCTCTTATCATATCGCCAATCATCGAGTGGACAGACGATGAGGTTTGGATGTTCTTGAAAACACTTGGAATAAAGTATTGCAAGCTGTACGATGAGGGCTATCACAGGATAGGCTGTCTTTGCTGTCCTATGCACGGTTACAGGCAGAAGCTCGCAGATTGCAAGCGTTACCCTCACATATACAAGAGCTGGCTAAAGGTTATTGATGATATTCGCAATGGAGGCAAGCTCGACACTTTTGGATTAACAAATAAAGATTACTTCGATTGGTGGATAAGCGGCGTGGGAATCGAAGCGTGGAGAAATCGCCGCAAGCAACAAACGTTAAACTTTAAAGATTAAGAATTATGGATGGCGATATTAAAGGCTACACATTGTCTGTGGCAGTACGCAAGAAAGTGAAGGCGTTGGGCATGAAAGACCCACGCTACTATATCTACGCAAGCCTCAGAGGCTCCGGCATGGGAATCAGGGACAGTTGGGCGATTGCATTTCAAGGCTACGGCTTCAACTGGAGCAAGGACGTTCTTGAGCGAGAGATGAACACGTTGGAGTCCCTGGAGTCCGTACGGAAGAGAATCGCAGAGGTGCAGGGAAAGAAGGCAGAGAATATCGCAGAGGATTCCGTTACTCCCGAAGAGTTAGCAAAAGCCACCTCAAAGGAACAAATCCTCAAAGACCTTGTGATAGTCAAGGGAAAGTACAAGCCTGGTTCAAAGGAGTGGACGGAGGCAGTCAAGATGATTGCCGACTACAATAAGATTAAGCAGGACGAGATGCAGTCGGAAGACACGACCGTTCATTATTTCATTCCTCTTTCAATGCCTCGCTGTTGTGAGGATTGTATCATATTTAAGAACGGCCAGGCCACATTTCAGAAGAAGAAATAGTTAAAGTTTAGTTAAAGCGATTCTTTTTTACTTGAATGCGAATAAAAACGACTACCTTTGCAAACGAATTTACAGTTTATGTTCTCCGAGTCTCGTACTCTGTGAATCATAATTCAGAAATTTAATTGGTTAAACAAGGGAGCTGTCCTCACGGATGGCTCCCTTTCTTTATTATGCAAAAACATTATGTAGAAAAAATTAAAGAAGTTACTCGTATTTCTTGCCAGTAACAAGCTGTAGAGCCGTTCTGAGGTTGTCTGTAGCCAACGAATCGTTGAACGTTGGCAACATACCCTCTGGTGGCAGTTCGTGTGTCTCAGCGGCAAGAATGACGCTCCTGAGAGCAATCTCGTAGGAAGTATGATCCTCGATAATCTCAATTAACCTGTCAGTGTTGCTCATCATGGCCAGCCTCGCTTTCCTCTTTCTTGACCTGCTCGCCCATCTCCAGGATGGTTGCTGCGTGCTTGTCACGTTCCATAACCTCGTTGATGGCTTCCTCGCTTTCCTTGCGAAGCTGCTCCTCGGTCTTGCCAGCCTCATCAGCCTCCTTAGCAGCCTTAGAAGCACGTTCAAGGTATTCCTGCTGCAATTTCAGTTTGCCAAGGCGGTATTCCTTGTCGCCGATGAGAGTCGTGTCTGTCATCATCTGGCAGATGATATTCTCGATGCAGTTCTTCTCCTTGCCAACAAGCAATCGGTTGCCATCGCCGTCAAAGACGTACTCCACGGTGTTCAGAAACTCGTACATGGTCATGCCGATGACGAACTCAACGCTCCAGGAGTCACTGATGGTAGCGACCTTGATGTAAGGAAGGCTCGCTCTCTGCAAGTGCTTCTGAATGCCGGCAGGAATACCCTGCGCATTTCTCAACTTCGCCACCTCAGCCTTGCTAAGGCTCTTAGAGTGCTTTAAGATATAGTAATTACCACAAAGCACTTTCTTACCAAATTCTAATTCTTTCATAATAACAATATTTTAATTTTCAAATTCGTTCTTGTACTCGAAATCAGCGCAGATCTCGTCCATGCCACTAACATCTCTCCAAAAGTGTTCCTCCTTGCATGTGCCCTCATTAAAGAATAGGCAATCCTCGCAGTGAAATTTCTTAATCTTTGCCATCTTTCTTGCGTTTTTGATATTCCATCAATGTTAAGATGCAATAGTTTGCGCAATCCAACAAAGCGTCCTCTAAAGGTTCGTTTGATACTTGCGCATCGTTATCTTTCAGCACCTTAATGCGGTTCACCTTCTCACGTATCTTTCCATACCCATAGTCAATGCCCAATTCACCATACATATCTGAGAAGGCATTTCCGTAGTCGTGGTTCTTCGCCTTGTATGTATCGAGCATCTTATTGGTAATAGTCTCGAACAGTCTTGTGCCTTCGTTAGAAATTGCTTTAGCTCTTTGCTCGTTAAGGTATCTTAGTGCAATTTCTCCTTCTACGTATTCTTCCTGCTCAATAGCCTCTCCGAAAGCCATGATGTCAGTAACCCCAAACTCGTTAAAGCCTCCGTGTTTAATTCCTGCAATATCCTTATCGCACCAAACACGAAGGACGCTACCATCACTACATATTATGCGTGTAACCTCGAAAATAATGTCATCCCCACTTTTATTGGTGATATAAGAGCCATTTTGTTCACCAGTAAGCGAAACCGTCTTATATTTAAATTTTAACCCTACCTTAATATATTTTTCTTCAATCATAAGCTACTTAGTTTTTTAAAATTCGATGCACAATGATTAAAGTCATAATCAGTATAACAATAGAAATCGACGTTGTAACAGCAATTCTGTCGTGAGAACAGCCGTTATCGGAACGACTGTGCGAAATATGTGGCATCATCGGCACTGTTGGTATATACGCATTCATAAGCTATTCCTCCTTGTCTTTAATCATCAACCCAATCTTCACGAACCTTATTCCAAACAAGATTTACGCAGAAGTCACCGTGTTCCTTTGTATGGACAATTTTTCTTCCAGTCTCTTTAATGAAGCCATCTTCTCCGATAAAATCATCAAGAAGCTCCCTTATAGCACTTTCAGAACTCGGTGTAACGTAAAGAATCCCTCCGCTAATTCTTCGCATTAGCTCTAATTTCGCCCATTGGTCTATTAAAGCTAACCTATCAAATTCTATTTGCTTTTCAGGGATGCACGAATTTAATATTCCATCCGATTCGGAAAGTGTACCAACGATAACTATTATTGTACAACCATACTTTAATTTCATATCCTCAACTATTAATGTTTATGTAAATGCCCGATGTGTATCTGTCCGCAGACGTGGCACACATAAGGGCGGTAATTCATCTCCTTCAACCTTGGGTTTTGGTTAAGGAACTCCCAAGCCTCATCCTCTGTCTCGTATGCCACCTTCGCCTTCCAAGAATTGCTCTTCTTAGTCCAATGCTCTGGGTCTGGTTTGAAAGGCGGTATCTTGTTGTGGTAACGTCTGCTCATAGGCATTTGAATGCTACGCTGTTCAACGTCTTGTTCACGGCAATCTCCCTGTCGCTGCACATCTGGCGCATACACTCCAGGGCATCATCACGTAGGACTGCCATTATCTCGCTCATGGAGGCAGAGGAGGGTACTAAGTTCTTCGCCTCCTTGCCATCGACAACCCTTTGGATTATCGACTTGATGTATTCCTTGTCAATCATATCCAGCAAATCGTAGTTTCACCCTTGTAACCCTTTCTCCACACGAACCAGGCATAGGCAACGGCAGAACCGCCTCCGTCCCTCATTCTCTGAAAGTCTCCGTTCTTTGCGCACAGGACCCTCTTCGAGAACTGCATGACACAGAGTGGGGGGTGACGTTGAATATCTCGTCGTATCTCTTCTGCCCCTCAAGAAACGTTGTCTTCAGAAACATGAAACAAAGACCTCCATCAGGAAGCAACTCCAACGAGTGCTTTATGAACTCAGAGGCGTACTTGTATGGAGGGTTCGTAAGTATGCACTGACAATCATCCGGCATATCTGTTGCACCAAGAAAATCCTTCACCTCTCCATAGCCTCTATTCACAATGTCGCTGGAGATTACATCGTAGCCGAAGTATTTTAATCTTTCCGACAAGCAACCCGTACCACAGGCACACTCCCAGATACGATGAAATGGAATAATCTCAAACTCCGCTATCAATTTGTCGATAGCGATTGGGTCGGTGGCGTAAAAATCATTGGCCTCACGCTCCTTGTCCGTGTGGTTGGATGCTCCCAACGTAACGAACGTACTCTTCTTGTTTCCAGTCCAGTCCTTCATGTCAATCATCCTCCTTGATAAATGTGTCAGGCTCCTTCTCGTCCTCCTCGCCGGCAGGGGCGATCTCGTTGATGAGAAGGTCTTCCTTCAAATCGTCCAACGTAACTCCATACACCTGGTACAAGTTGCCTTCCGAGCTTCTCTTCTTGAAGAACCCATACCGCTCCCACATATCCCTGCCGAACTTCTGCATCGAAGGAATCTTGTTCTCCTCTACGTCGTTGTTTCTACAGAACCTCACCATGTGGTCGTACAGAACCCTTGACGGAATCCACGTGGAAATCTCCCCCTTGGCGGCAGCGTCGCTCCTCATTCCGTAAGCCCTTATCCACGCCATAGCGGGCTGGCTTCCGAGTAGGGACACGAGCAACTGCCTGATGCTACCCTCGGCGGCAGGGAACCTGAACCTCCTCTTCCTCAGCTCCTGCGCACCACGCAAGACCCAGTTGAAGACTCCGCTCAGCTCGTTGCGGATAATCTTCCCGGCCAGGTCGGGATCCTGCCTCTCATTCGGTATCGTCACGTCGAAGCTCACGTACTGCAATCGCCTGATGAAGCCGAGCGACGCGTCGTCCGGGAACGGAAGCTCGTTCATGTTGAAGATGAGGTAAGGTATGGAGTTCGCCTCCAGCACGTTCTTGCCAAGCTCGCGCATCGGGACAGGCTCACCGCTCACCAACCTCTTGAACATGCCGGTGTTCCTCTTCCCGAACTTCCTCGGGTCGGAGTCCGAAGACCAGTTGAATATGGCGTTCCTTATCGGGACCCTCCCCCTCATGCCCTCGTCACCGTCAGCAGTCAAGTCGGCGTAGTCCATCTTGCTGATCCTGTCACGTCCGAACAGGCTGCACGCCACGTCGAAGATGACGCTCTTTCCGTTCGCACCCGTACCAATGAGCAGTAGGCAGAGCTCAATCTTGGAGGACTCCCTCCCCTCGTACTGGTTGTACGCAGTTCCCCTCTGGGTCAGCCCCAGCCCGAGGAACATCTGGAGTATCATCCTCGATGTCCTGTCGGGGAGCACCTCGTGCAGGAAGTTCATGAACCTGTCGCACTTGGCCTTCGGGTTGAAGTCGTACGGATGATAGTAGGTGACGTGGTACTCAGGGGAGAAGGGCATAACCCTCGGATTCTTCAATCCGCTCCCGAAGTCAACGACTCCGTTCCTAAACGCCACGATGTCGAAGGAGGGACGGAGCAAGTTGTAGCACTCGATCACCTCCAGGAACGACTTGTTCATTACCGTCGTTACCCCAAGCATCGGACCGAGCGCAAGGTCGAGGACCAACAACTGGTAGGACTGCTCCAGGACAACCTTCGGGACTACCTCGTATATCTTTCCGTTGAACACGTAGTACGAACCCTTGTAGTACTTGACCGGAGCCTTCTTCGCAAGCATCCTCATCGACCTCACGAACGACGTCTTCAACCTGTTGTACTTGTCCGAATTGCTCTTGCCCCAGTCCTGGCCACGAAGGGCATCGAAACCATACTCTCCCTGCCTCGAAAGCTCAAGCAACTGGCCATGCAAAGTATCTATCGCTATGCCATTTTCCATATATGCACAATATTGACATTATCTTTTCGTTATACTTACGGCGAAACCCTAATAAACACTGGCTTTTCAGATGGATATGTAGGCTCAATTTCGCCAACCTCATATGTCCCATTAAAAATAGGAACAATGCAAAGGTAAGAAAATATCTTGTATATTTATCCAATATGCAGTAAATATGCTGTATAATTATACATTTTTAACTTGCACACCATATTGCATAGATATACATATAAGAAGGTGGCATTAATGAGTGGTCAATTATCTCGATAAACCGTGAAACAATCGATACTTCGATTATGTATATATATTCATTTCGACTAAAAAGTAAAAAATCTTTATATAAACCTCAAAAAATCGGAAGAAAAAATTTTTAGAAGAGGTGACTACGCCCAAGATTTTCGGCTCATTAGGGGGTACGGGGGTGTCTTCTGAAAAAACAGGACAAAATAAGAAAGTTTATACTATATAATATTTCCGTGAAACACTATTTTTGTTCCACAAATGTTAACAAATGTTAATCGGTTTATAGTTTTTGTAACCCCTTAATACTCAACTACTTACCACGTATATTAATACTCAATTCTCGTATATTTATTCATTTCGTGGAACAATATGTATTTCGTGGAACATTAAAATATATTACAAAAGAATTGACTGACTTTTTATTTACCATATTTATGCGTATATTTATGCAATTATTTACTGGCAATAATGTTAAATTTTAACATTTAACCTATTATTTAGTTACATATATATAACTAAAAAAGGTTTATATTTGCTATTTACCGCAAAGTGTTAAAACCGATAACTACCTAATAATCAATATGTTACAAAGATTGGTTTATGTTATTTTTAACACAAAAAATTTGCGTATGTGCGAAAAAAGTCGTACCTTTGCAGCAGATAAAGGAAAGATAGATTACTATCTATAAAGTACAATTTTTCCCGTGTGGTGTGTGCGGTTGATAATAGAGCACACCGAATTGTATGGACACAAAGGTATACGTTTCAGAGATTAGAGAGAGTGAGAAGTGCAGCGTATCACTTGATGTATTGAACGCCTATAAGGCAGCCTTACTTAAAGATAGCAAGGACGCCGAGTTATTAGATACTGCAAAGGCTTTAGAGACTGCAAGAAAAGCGTACCAAAAAGTTGCAAACAAAGTGGTATTAGGTGACACCACATATAACCAACTTCAAACAGAATGCGTACGTACCGCTATAAGCGAGTTTAGCCATAAGCACAAGTTGCCTTCCTTTGCCAAGTGGTTCGATGATAACGGCAAAGACACACAAACGGGTATTATTGACACGGCGCAAAGATTAGGTAGCCACATAAGATCACTCCATGATAGCTTTGCAAAGGGAAAGAAGACTGCACGCAAGCGTGCTAAGAATGCAGCTGAGCTAAGGGCTGAAGCACTCGCCATGTTAGCAGAAGCGAACAAATTAGAGGGTAAGGGTGAGTAATCACCCTTTCTTTCCACTACTCAAAAAATAAGGGTGGAGAAATCCACCCTCATTTTACACCTGGTCAAGAGATTAGGTGCGGGTCGTCGTACCCTTACTTTTCCCACACGTTTTGGTAAACCTTGTCGCGGTGTGTGGGCTTACTCAGAGAGAGAATTCATTCTCCCTCAGGGGACTAATTGCCAAAATTCAAGAGAGTTTCTCAGCAAATCGAGAGTGTGAGAAGCACACCGATATGGGAGAGTGAAACGAGATTTCACGGAGACATCCATACGAGAGAAACGAGAAAGTGTGGAGCCGCACGATACCGAAAGATACGAGGCACGTGTTAGGCAAGAAATCGTAGCCACACTAACACCGGGAACGGTGTGACGATTGCAGGTGGAGAACACCTGTCACCGGTATCGGACGTGTTCCGATAGAGCGAGTGGAAACTTGCTCGCCGGGGATGAGAGAAAATCATAATTCATATTCTATCACGTGTCGTGAGCGTGGCAGTTGGTTACTGTAGAAATCACGGTGTGTGCAACCACGGTTTGCAGCGTACCAAGGCGCACACTATCCACGCTGACTGAAATCTGTTGTGTGTTTTCAGTGTTGAGAAATCACTCAGAAACAAACACTCTGGATGCAGTTCCACAATAACTGTAGGGCGTGAGCCACGTAGTGAGAACAATAAAGATAAAACGTGGTGCCAAGATGCACGTCCTGGCTAACGGGGCTGAGAGAAATCTCAGTCCTACAATTTATTCACCATTTAAATTAATAGAATTATGAAAGAGAATATCATCAAGAAGATTTCAGAGAATAGAAACGTTTCGGCTGCTGAGGCTGAGAAGAATTTCCGTACATATTGCGAGGATTTCGCAAGCGATAGGTTTTATAATGATTACGTCGGGATACTCGTTCTCGGTATCGGTCTCACGGTAGAAGAGGCAGAATATATTCACAATTATCTGAAATCAGCCTAAAGATTCCCTATCACTTGATAGGGTACAAATAACAACCATTAAACATTTAGAATTATGAGTACGATAACATTAGATTGCAGAGGGAGGAGAATGATGGAGTTGTACATCGCCGATTTGCAGACGATATACGCCCACGTGGAGTACATGAGCTACGGCGGAAAGAAACTCGTTGTGGCTGTTTTAGCCTAAATTCTGTAGCCAGTACGATAATTATCGTGCTTGGCTACGGAGCGACAATCACTATTAAAATTTAGAATTATGAGACAGAGACAGATTATTTACGCAAGCGCAATAATTGTGCTTGGATTTTTTCAGAGCGTGCCAGCTTTCGTGTGCTTGGCAAGTACGAATATTCTCGTAATTGTGCTTGGAATATTTTGGGCGGTTGCGCTTGGTATATTCTGGAGCAGTACGATAATTGGGAGGTGGTTCTTCAAAGAGCTGTGGCGTTCCACGCTGCGCTTGGAGAATTTCATCTTCCCCACGCTCTGAGGAGTTGGCAAGTACGATAATTGTGCTTGGAGAATTTTAGCCTAAAATCTGCCTGCTTACTGTGGGCAGTACGATAATTAACAACCCTTTAAACAAATAGAATTATGGAAAAGATTAAGTTAGAGAAGAGCGTGCTCGCATTCGTTCAGTCAATCGTGTTGTCAGTAATCGCATCAGCTATCGGAGGCGTTGGCTATGTGCTTGGAGATGTTCAAGCTATAGGCTATGCTGTGATTCTGGAGATGATAGGGATGTTCGTCATAGGCGTTTTCGTTGACAACTTCGACGCAAAGATTGAGGAATACGAGGACTAAGTGAGCCTAAAATTTCCGCTTGGAGATATTCGAGCGGATTCTATTATTCACCATTTAAACAGAATTAGATTATGAAAGCAATTAGTAAAGCGCAGGTCATAGACCTCATGGATGTCCTCAACAAGGACGGAGTGTACAACAGCAACTATAGCATCGACGTATTCGTCAGAGATGTGGATGTCAGCAGACACTACGGAGCCGACGGCGTTGACACGTTGAAACCAGGCGCATATTGTGCCGTTTGGTTCGATGAGTCTGACTTCTCTGATTTTCCTAACGTTGACAAATGGATTAATTCCAAGCTGACAGACGAGAACATCGCTCTGCTTGACAACGGAGAGGGTTGGATAATAATCATCTGCCTTGACTTACTGTAAGCCAAAAACGTGCGTGGGCGTTTTCCCACGCATACTATGTCAAACAAAAAAAATCACAGAATTATGAAGAAATTAGATTACCCTGAGTGGGAGACGTACAGAGAGTATTTGCGCACGAACATCTTGCCTAAGTTGCATGAGATTCAGAGAGACACGTTTGCCAACGGAAAATTCTCTTTCGAGATATACATCGAAAAAGGGGGATACGTGAGCGTGTGCGTGTACACGGGAAGCAAGGAGACAAATGACTTGTATTGTGAGCAATTCTCGTTTTTCTACACACTACGTCCCGATAAGCTCGACGAGTTGTATGACAAGGTTGTTGAGTACATCAAGAAGTTCTTAGCCTAAATTTGTGCTTGGCGATTGCCAGGCACTTCTATAAACCAAAATTTCAAGAATATGTTTATAGTTTACGCAAAATGGGATGGCACGAATAATTTTCATGCCTTCGATTTGTCTCAGGGAGTTCCTGTGACAAACATCATCTACGCCTCAGTTTACTCAGAGTACGACATTTGCAAGTTAGCAAGGGCAAAAGTATTATTGCAGCAGACAGCAGACGAGAACAAGAAAATCCATCTCGTATTCCAGCTAAGACGAGACTCTGACAAGAAAGTCGTGTGGGAGTCAGCCTAAATCAGAGGGAGATGTTTCTCCCTCTCCTCATTATTAACCAAAGCATTCAGAATTATGAGAAGAGACATTTGTGAGTTCCTTGGAGCGTTGGCGATAGCCTTGCTCCTTGTAGGTTGTGGAGTGTACGCACAGAGAGCGGAGGATGACAAGGCTCAGTTGAAGGAGGACGTGCGCAGGCTTATGAACGACATCGACGACGGAGGAGACACGGACAAGTATCTGTGTGGTCCTGACTACGTTGACCGTCTGTGGAAATGGTCGCACAACCAATGAGCCGAATCTGGGCAGTACGATAATTCGTGCTGCCTGCTATTAACCAAAACAGAATAGATTTATGAAGAAAGAAAAGATTGCCGGTATCGACAGGCCTTACACCTCGATAGAGCTTGGAAAAATCATTGAAAGATACATCGAGGAGGAAAATTGGGCGAGCAAAGCGTGTCTCGATTATTACTCTGCATGGGATTTAAACGAGACAGAGATTGTGAGCGAGGCTTTCGACTCGTTTTCCATCACCACCTTTGGCTCGAACGAGGGAATCTACACGGATTTCTACATCGAGTATCAAGGCAGAGAGAAAATCTGCCTTCTTACAGCCAAGACGCTTGGCACGACAAAGGAGTATTACGTGAAGATGCACGAGATGGCAGCTAACGTAGGCTATAGGTTTGACGAGTTTGTCCGAAAGAACCTGGATAATTTCCTATGGAGCGGATATTCCGTATCATTCGTTGATAAGGATGGAGCAGAGCATAACTCGGTTATTTGTGGAAACATGGAACGAGTAGCATACAATGCCAACGAGCTCCGCAAAGAATATGGTGCAGTGAAGGTGTTCTACGTGGATAATTACACACGCAAGAAGAAAGAGTACAAGTTTTAGCCTAACAAGGTGTAGCCCTTCTGTAGGGCTACATTACAATTATTAACCATCAAAATTCAGAATTATGACAGACGGAGACAGAAAGTTCCTCATGCGCTTGGTACAGGCGCACAAGAGAGTAATCGACGAGGATTGCAAGGCGAAGAAATTGGACGACAAGGCTTACTTTAGAAGAGCGAGCCGTGCGGACAAGGTTGCACGTGAGATTGAGCGTGATTTCTGTAAGCCTCGCAGGTTTTGAGCCAAAATTATTCTGTGCGGTATATCTGCACAGAAACTATGTCAAACCCTTAAAACATTAGAATTATGAAGAAGAACGTAAGAGACTACAAGGTGAACGGAAAACAGTACGCATATATCCTTGACGCAATCGTTCCCGAGAACGTCGATATTGACTCAGACGGAATGAGCGACAGCGAGAAGATGATCGTATTGTTGGAGCAATTCAACAAGGAGGCGAATTATCCTTACAACAAGCAGTTATACAAGAGCGTGGTAGAACGTTTCTGCGAGTGGACTAAGGGGCTACCTTCTGTATTTTGCATCGAGTTCAATCCGTACAACATCAAGCAGATTGGTAAGTCTTGGGGATATTGCCAGACAGAAAAGAAAGCGGATAATTTCGCGGAGAACTGGTTTATGAGCATTTCCTGCAAGGTCTTCCAGCTCGCTCACAGACTTGGTGTTGACACCACGAAGTACATGTAAGCCAAAAAAAATCCTACGCAGAGATGCGTAGGTGCCACAAACCAAAATTTTATAGATATGAAAGAAGAGAACATTACAAAAATCGAGATTTGGTCTCGTGGAAAGAATCGAGACGTGTATGGCAACCCTTATTTTGCATGGATTGCGAAAATAGGAGTGAGTCACGTCAGCTACTTCCGCTACATCACCATTCACATGGATATGATGGCAGGAAGTAGTTCAGAGCGAGATTGCTTGATGTGGGCGTGCCAAGGAATAAACGAGTCTCTTGGTACAGATATAAGAATGGACGACAAGAGAATAGTACACCATTACAAGCACGCTTCAAGAGACTCAGATTTGCTTGACCCTACGAAGTGGAAGATTTAAGCCTAACAAGGTGCGCTCAGGGATGGGCGTGCCTTCCATTGTTTAACCCTTTAAATTTGTGAATTATGGCAAGAAGAGGAAAGACCCTTGAGCAGCAGTGCAAGTATTACGATTGTGAGAATTTTCTCACTGACGTCATGCTCTACCACTACGAGTGTGGACACCCAGGCGAGATGCTTGACGATTACAGAGAACTCTGCAAGGACGCAAAGCAGAGCGTAGTAAGAAACCTTTTTGATATGGAATTGAACCCATACAAATTGTGGACTATCATCAATCTCCTGGTGTTCGGATAGCCAAAACCAATCCTCATCCTCACGGGTGGGGATTTCCATTATCAACCATTTAAACAAGTGAATTATGGAAAAGAGCATTGTGGAAGTTGTTAGCAACAACAAGGGAGAGGTCATCGAAAAGGTGGCTGACTACATCGGCATCGAGGAGTTTGCGAAGTCCATCGAGGAGCTTTACAGAGAGTGCCTGGATAATTTCGACAACAAAGAGGAGCTTGAGCAGTACATCAACGACCTGTACGACGACGAGAATCACATACACAACCTCGCTTGGGAGTTCGCTCACGAGGTCAACAGAGACATGAAGAAGTATCTCCACATGGATTCTCACAGAATGGATGGCAACTTTGCTGACATAGAGAATGATTATTTCGACCTGTTCCCTGAGATGGTGAAGCGTCTTGATGCAGCCGAGGACAGCGAGAGAGCCAACGACGACAGAGAATATCTATCGTCGTGGTATTTCTACGCATTCGGCACGTTCGGAATCAAGTACAATTTCTCGAACGAGCTTCAAGATCTGAGCTATGACCTCGAAAGAGAGGAGGAGTTCGCTCCTACAGCCTAAAAATCTCCCCTTGCATGGGGAGTTCAAGTATTAACCAATAAAATATGAGATATGAATGAGAATACTAAGAAAGATTTGGAGGAAATCTTCAACGACGATTTGTTGAAGTGCGAGATTGTGGACACAAAGGAAAATAGTGAGTCAAGAATCGACATCGTTCGTTGGGCAGACAACACATTCAGCGTTTACGTTAACGACATGCGTAGCGGAAAGATGGAAGAGCACGAGCGCAAGACGTATCGTGAGGCAAAGGAGGTGTTCGACTCGTATATAGCCTAAGAAATCTCCACGTAATTGTGGAGACCTATGTTCAACCATTTAAAATTACGAGATTATGAGTTATCTATTCAAACGAGAGGAGATTGGAGATTACAGAATCTCCATCTACCAGGACGATGACGCAGATTGTCCTTGCCAGGATTGGGATTTGCTTGGAGTTTACTTCTGGGACTGCATCGAGTACAGATACAACAGAGGTATCTCTCGATGTTGCAACAGAACCGACGCGAAGAATGCCGAGGAAGTATTGAAAGAGCTTGTCTGCAAGTACGTGTCGCAGAAGAAGATTATCGACTACATCAACAGCGACAGCGTTGATAATTACCGTATGCGCTACGATAAGAGTGACCGCATGTGGTATCTTGAGAATTACTACGACAAGGATTGGTACTGGCACGAAGAGTTTGCTCCAAGCGACTTGAAGAACTTCGACTACAGAGAGGAACTTTGCGATGTGCTCGAAGAGGACGATTTCGTATATCTCCTACAGGATTGCAGAGACTTAGCTTTCTATGAGTGGTCTACGACAGGCTATTGTCAAGGAGACTACGTTAGCGGTTACGCTTATTGCGACAAGGAGCGTTTCTCCAAGTATTGTGACACAAACACGAAGAACTGGAGAAAGCGAGCCTTGGCGATATTCGAGGGCGAGGTCAAGGACATCGGTCTTTGGATGTGGGGCGACGTAAAAGGATTCGTCTTGGAGAAGAAAGCGCCTTACAAGAAGGCCTTCACTGAAATCGGTCGTGAGCCAGAGGATGGCTACGACTGGGAGGAGGTTGAATCCTGCTGGGGCTATTACTACGATGACGCAGACGAGCTAATCGAGGAAGCCTTAAAAGAGAACGGCATCCAAAGAAAGGATGTAGCCTAATTAGAGGGAGCAATCCCTGCGCCCATTATTAACCAAAAAAGTAAAGAATATGCAAATAG
>ERZ808292.25-NODE-25-length-60378-cov-23.756909_pt1 | contig 60378 bp, 72 predicted proteins | sample MGYA00521275_ERZ808292 | MGnify/ENA primary metagenome ERZ808292 (study PRJEB31516, sample SAMN03275613) | gut metagenome | biome: mammalia-associated habitat; material: feces | host: Papio cynocephalus | place: Kenya | collected 2012-07-26 ... | reverse complement strand
GCCCACCCGCGGGGCCACTCTCATAGCTCCGCTAGAGCGCTCGCGCTAGGGCGGTTTTATGGGTGTTGTGGTGGGCCCCATCGCATGAGCGGGCGTGGGGTTTTATCGGGCCTCCGGAGCGGGCCAAAGCTGCCGCTGGCGTTTCGTCAGTTAACCGATTCCACCAGTAAACCGGGCGCCCAGTGTCGTCGGTTAAACCGTTACACTTTACCCCGCTAAACTGTATTAGGTTACACTGTTACACTTTATTCGATGAAACTTTCGTAGGATAAACAAAAACACCTACCCATCTGGGTAGGTGTTTCTTTGGTTAACCTTGTAAGACTTTACATTGCTGCGGTTAAAGCTTTAGTAATCTTATAAACGTAATTGTAATTAGTCTTAAGTTCTTTAGCTATCTCTGTATTAGACTTTCCTTCTTTAAACAGCTGCTCGATTAACACTTTCTTACTGGACTCATTTACCTTGTTAGTTCTTAACTCTACTTCATTCATTCTACAGTAATTAGAAATTACATTGTAAACGAAGTTGTAACGAACGTTCATAGCTTCAGCGATCTGTTTTATCTCTAAACCTTCATTGTAAAGAGAGATCATAGCTTTGGACTTAGATGCTGCGTTGTTGATGATGTTGTTGATTTCTGTCTGTTTCATGTGTGAAACCTCCTTGTAATATAGATGATTGATTGTTCTTAGATAAGATCTAATTACTTATCTCTTATCTTTAATAATATTATATAGTATAACCCTTGAAAAGTCAACGTTTATTTTCGAAAAAACACAGGAAAAAATAACACACGAATGCATTCTTTCTTGTGTGATATTTACAACAAACTTTCCGTTGAATTTTCAGAGGTTTGGCGTTATAATTATTTATATAAATAAGAAAGCGAGGCTATGTATTATGAAAACATTAGTAGACTACTTTAATCAGCGAAACGATCTCGAAAGACTGCAATCTTACGAGAAGTATGATACGTTAAACGAAGAAACTCTCAATCTTCTTGTAGAAGAGTATTTTCTGGGTTTACCGTACGACACAAGAGCAGAAGATCTTGAACTTACGAAATCGTTTAGCACAGTAATCGATTACTTGTTTGATTGTTACAACGGTTAACGTACGAAACGGTTTCACAGTTTCCAGTAAGACAGTGTCAGAGATGACACTGTCTTTGTTTAACTGTTTATCGGAGTAACCGGTTACTCGACTAAACTGGCCGGCCGGGTTAGCGGTTTACCCACGACACCGCTTCGCCGGTTAACCGTTTCCCGGTTTCCCGGAGTAACCCAAAGTGGCCCGGGCGGGGCACTCTTGGCGGCCGGGCCTAAAGGCCCTGTGCCGTTTCGGCGGGTACCCCGCGAAACCGGGCACCCGGTGCCACTTTAGTGTCTCCGGTTAACCTATGAAACTTTGGCACCTTTGTGCTATTAGCTAAATGGCACAGCATTCTTTGTGCTAAATTTACAACATACCAAAATGCTGAAAATCGTTGACTTTTCCTCGGATATCCTTTATAATTTATTATATAAATAAGAAGGAGGTACTTAAGATGTTTAAGCAGTTAAAGGTAGCAGTAGGAATGTTAGTAGAGGCAGGGAAGGGAGGTTATTTAAACGGAGCTACTATAAGATGTACTCTGTTCTACTTAGTAGTAGGTTCAGCTGCCGGGTTAATTAAGGACAGTGCAGAGCAGGATGCTTTCTTAGACTACGCTGCTGAGCTCTGGGCTCAGGACGGCCTGTTCTAAGGGTAAAGGAGTCAGCAGGGAACCCGCTTCGGCGGGTAACCTGCGACTAAACTTATTTTGGGGGGTTGACTTTTCTGAGGTTATCCATTATAATTTATTATATAAATAAGAAGGAGGTAACACAATGATGACATTTCACGGATTAAAGGGTGAGGAGTACACGACCGATAAGGAGTGGATCGACCACTACAGACAGGTGGGTAAGGAGTTGAAGGGTATCTATGATTACCTTACGACCCTCCCCGAAGAGGACCGTCAGGAATGGAGTGGTGAGTTACAGACCCACCTCTGGTGTGTCCTGGATTATATTTGTGGAAACACCGAAAATGATGATCTGATACCTGAGTACCCAGGGAAACAGGGTAAGTGATTCCACGGGGAACCCACCTTCGGGTGGGTTCTTTGTTACGTTCATTGTTTCCCCGGTTACCCTGAGACGCCAAAGTTGCCCAGGGTTCCTGGGTTACCCAGGGACACTGCGCACCCCGTGCCCACGCAGAAGAGGTGGCCTGGCGGCCACCTCTCTGCACTCGGGGTCAAGGGCCTTTAGCCCTCGTCCGATGTGTCCACTCCCAGGAGGATCAGGGTGTGGCAAATGTGCACCCATGCGTTCCAACCCATGTCGTCCGGGATGACATCCCACACACTCGGCCGCAGCTCGCGGACCCCTGTCAGAAGCATTCCGCCCCAGTTGCCTCCGCATGCGGTGCAGTGCTTCAAGAACTCGCTACAATTCATGTTCAGCGGCTCGAACTTGCGGCACTCCATCACGACTGCCTCTCCCCAATTCTCCACGAGATCTTCCTGTGCTTCCTTAATCATTTCGTACGTAATCATGTTCGTACCTCCTTCTTATTTATATAATAAATTATAACGCCAGATGATTCAAATGTCACGCCGGCAAATCAACTTTTGCGGGTGCAAAGCCGGCATCCACTGGTGCGCCGGCCTTGCATGCCTCTGGGTCATGGCTGGTCGAGATCCAGCTGGACCATCTCGATCACCAGCGTCCCCGCATACTTGACAGGGTCTGCCGCAAAGGCCTTCCAGCCCCTGATGATCTGCTTGACCTGCTCCTCCGTGAGGTCGCGGTCCAGGACCTCCTCCAACAGGCGGCGATATCCCGCGGCGCTAATTCCGATCTGTTCGTTCCACATCATGCTTTTATCCTCCTATGCTTCTTGGTGTTTCCCTGGTTACACTGCTACCCGGGGCCGCCCCCGCCTCTCCGGGGGCCCCTAGTGCATCACCCCCCTTGGGGGGGGGGGCTTTCGCCCCCGGCCTTTTACTGGGCCATCAGCTCCTTCGTGATCTTGTACACGTAGTTGTAATTGGTCTTCAGCTCCTTGGCGATCTCGGTGTTGCTCTTGCCTTCCTGGAAGAGCTTGGCGATCTGGGCCTTCTTGCTGTTGCCGTCCTGCTTGTTTGTACGAAGTTCCACCTCGTTCATCCTGCAGTAGTTGCTAACTACGTTGTACACGAAGTTGTACCGAACTCCCATGGCCTCTGCGATTTCCTTGATCTCGCAACCCTTGTTGTACAGCTCCACCATAGCCTTGCTCTTGCTTGCTGCTCCCTCGATAACCTTGCTCATCTGATTCTTTGTCATGACTGACTCCTTTCTGGCCTGTGGCCTTGAAAAATGATTGATTGTGAAGATCTCTCGTAATTACTTACTCCTTATCTTTAAATAAATTATACGCTTTATTTTTCAATTTTGCCAGCCGGCAAATGCAATTTTTCGCTGAAAATCTGCATGTAAATATACCCCAAAAACACAGAGAGATTTGTGTACCTTTTGCCGTCCGATTTCTGTTGACTTTTCGCGGATCCACGCGTCCGCCATACGTTCTCTGTTTACCGTACGACACCCGTATAGGCCCCGGGAGGCGTATGACGGAGTACTACGTTCCCGTACGACACACCCTGTGGTCGGCCCGGTGAGACCAGTCTCGTCGTGTAGCGTGCGACGCTCCCCGAGTGCGGCGTCCCTCTGTGACACGTTCCCGTGCAACACCGCGGCACCCCGCGTCTGCCCGGGGAGCACACTCTCGGAGTCCCACGGGACACCCGTCCCCGCGGAACCTAGAAAAGCATCGCTGAGTACTCGGCGACACCCGGCCCCCTAGGGCGCTGGCCATGGATCCAACCCTCATCTGGGACACAGTCTTTTTCTTCCCCCCGTTAATCCTCCCTATGCGAGACTTTTTGAAAAAGCATTTGACCCCGTTTATATAAAAATCACCACTTTAAAAATACTCAACAAGAATTTTATACACATAGGGCACTACCGCAAGCGGATGATCAACTACTTTCAGTGATGAAGGAATTTTAATTTCTTGGCTCTCTCCTATAAAAACCCGTTAAAAATAATTTCTCTCCGCATATTATAATATTAAGAGGTGTTAGATAGGTCACCTCTTTGAGTCCCTTAAAACTATCTTTCCATGTTTGTCGATTCGGTGAGGCATAGCAGCTCTTCTGGGGCTGCTATGTTTTGTAGAGAAGGAGGTGAGCGCCGATGACGGGAGCATTAAGTAAACCGAATAATTATGATTTCCTTCAGGGGAATAATGGCGCGGATCTCAGTACACCTCTCGAAGAGGCAAGTAAAATAGTCGAGGATCGTCGCTTCGCTAATTACACCACTGGTACGTTGGCCATTGCAATCCCTCCTGAAACTATACAAGCTTGCAGCACTATTAGAGAAGTTAATGTAACTTCCGCCTTGATGTCCTTGGCTAATATGTGTTCCGCGATACAAAACCAGTTAAAGAGTGCTGGTAGAGTATTTGGTTTGGTTAATCCTGCCGTAGTCGCTGAGCTTATGCCTATTCTTGAAAGTGTAAACGATCTGTCAGATTCCATGAGAGAACGTGCAACACTTCCGATCGAGTATATGGATAATATTGCTACGGTGCAAGGTATCCCAGTTTGGGATATCTTGCCTGGAGAGCGTGTAGATTTTCACAATGTGTTTAAACTGTATCGGGACTCCAGATATTTCTTGTTAGACACAGGGGAGTATGCCATTAGCAATAGAACTATCGCAGGATTAGCAAAGCAGTTAGGAATGCCTGGAAGTTCACTTACATACATTTCTAAGTTGTATTCCTGGTCAGATAGATGTGCATTGTATGATGCTTATATGGAAGCAGAGATGCAGAAGCGTAAAGCACAGCAGGAAATCATGCTTCGCAATGAACATCTGAAAATGACACAGCAGCTTGCATCTAAAGCTTGGGATAGGCTTTCGAAACAGATCAATAATCTTGGGCCGAAAGAACTTATCCAAGTTTTAGAGCTAGGCATCAAGTACAGTCGAATTAGCGCAGGTATGTTACCAGATAAGCCTGGTGACGTAGTTGCAGCAAGGCAGACTAATCTATCTATTTATAATAACACGACCAATAACACGGCCGATCAGATGATGAATATTAACGCCGAAGCATCTAAAGTACCTACCAGTGCGGTAGAACGCCAGCTTGCAGAAGATATGAAAGATGAAAATAACCTGTTATCAATTCTTCATGTACTTCAGGCTAGTGGTGCTATGAAAACTGCCGTACATGCTGATCTGATTGATCATGGCGAAGAAGGCTTAGGCATTATAGATAGCGATGAGGAGGTGGATGAATGAGTGTAGCTATTAGTGGTTATTCTCAATTATCCACTGAAGACAAGCATCGCATAGGTAACTTCGTTCAGGACGTACCAATGGGACAGATGGATCTGGGAGCCATTAAACATTCAGACCTAGTCACATTGCAAAAGTTACTTACACCGAGAACAACCAAATATATTCCGCACGTACCTACGTCTAAACAATCAGCTTTCTTACTTTTGAATTGTAAGGAAGCTTTTTATGGCGGCGCTGCTGGTGGTGGTAAGTCAGATGCCTTACTAATGTGTGGATTACAGTATGTTGATGTAAAAGGTTATTCCGGTATTATTTTTCGAAAAACATATGCGGACCTAGTTAAGCCGGGTGCACTTATTGATAGAGCTAAAGATTGGTTACTTAAATATCCCGAAGTGCGTTGGAATGAAAAGGAGAAGAAATTCGAATTTTACACAGATGCTTCTAAAAAGGAGCTTATTTCAGTATTGCAGTTCGGCTATTTGGAAAATGCCAATGATAAGTACAATTATCAGGGTGGTGAATATCAGTTTATAGGTTTTGACGAGCTGACACATATTGATGCAGCTAGTTATCGTTATATGTTTTCCCGTTTACGACGTCTGAAGGGTACCGAGGTACCACTTCGAGTTAGAGGTGCTAGCAACCCTCCGGACGACGATAACGGTATATGGGTAAAGAATCGTTTTATTGACGAGGGCCCGGCTAAGGGGCGTGTATTTATCCCAGCAGGTTTGGACGACAACCCCTACCTGGATGTAGAAGAATATGAAAAATCCTTAGAAGAATTGGATCCTGTTACAAGAGCACGTCTTCGTGATGGTAACTGGGAGATTGTTCGAAAAGGTAATATGTTTAAACGTCAGTGGTTCCAGGGCGTTACTGAGCTGCCACCTTACCGTAAACGTTGTCGATGGTGGGATATGGCGGCAACAGATGAGAATAAAGCCAAAAAGCGAAATAAGTCAGGTGATCCTGATTATACCGTAGGCTTTTTACTTAGTGAGTATAATGGAACCTTTTATATTGAGGATATCATACGAGAGCGATTAAGTCCAGAAGGAACACAAGCTTTGCAGGAAAGCACTGCACATGCAGATGGCTTTGACACACTGGTGCGCGAAGAACAAGAACCTGGATCTTCTGGCATAGCTCTTTGTGATATAAAGGCCCGAACGATTTTCATGGGTTATGCTTATGAAGCTATTAAGGCCACAGGTGATAAAGCGACCAGAGCTGCAGCCGCTTCGGCAGCAGCAGAACGCGGCCAGATAAAATATTTGATAGGATGTCGTAATATTGAGGCTTTCTTTAATGAAGCAGAGTCCTTTCCAGGGGGCATTCATGATGATATGATTGATGGCCTATCTGGATCATTCACAACGCTATGTGTACCTACTATTGCAGGGCCGCCAATTGGTGTAGTTAAACCAGATCAGGAAGATATTTTCACTTGGGAAAGTGATCTTGATCCGGGTTACTTCTCCAGATTCGGTCAGTAATAGAAAGGAGGTAGACATGTGGATTCATCGTTTAGAGAATTTATTGCTTGGTTAAGTGTTCTTGGAATCCCTTCCATTTTTGCTATGGCTGCTTGGTGTATTAAGAGTTGTATTCATTACACTAAGCAGTTCCGCATACTGGAAAAAGCACAGCAGGCCCAGATGCGAAGTCAACTACTTGAACAGTATCATAGATATCTGGATGCTGGATGGATTAGTGAAGAGCATATGGAAGATTGGGAAAATCAGTATCAGGCTTATCATTCTTTAGGTGAGAATGGTGTGCTTGATAGTCGGCGAGATGTTTTGATGAAGTTGCCAACCAGTGAGGCAGAGGCAAAGAAACGTGCCGGCATAATGTGATTTTAAAAAATCTTGTGGAAAGGAGGTAGGAGCATGAATAAGATCGATTGGGTAAGTAAACTCACTAGTCGTAAGTGGTGGACGTCTATTGTTTCTTTTGTGACACTTATGGTTATTGCATGTGGTGGCACTGAGAATACTGCTACACAGGTAGCGTCCATTATTATGGCAGGTGCAGTTGTTATTGGCTACACAATTGGTGAAGGTCTTGTAGATAGTCAGGGTGCTAAGGGTGATGTAATTATTACTAATGCTGAGGCCATTGATGATACTACAGAAAATGACGAGGAGGTTAAGTAATGTCCGAGGATGTTAAGAAATCCTCTTCCGGTGTAGCATTTAATGAAATTGGTAATACAGGTTTAAAGAATTCTGGTGGAATGGTTTATGAAGAGTTCCTTCCTAAGTTACAGTGGCCTAGGGCAGGAGCGGTTTATCATGAAATGAGTTCCAATGATCCTGTAGTAACTTCCATCTTGATGGCTTCAAGGCAGCTAGTTAGAAAAGTAGAGTGGTCTGTAGAACCTGCTTCACAGAAACGCGCTGATATTAAGGCAGCCCAGTTTTTGGAAGAATGCATGAACGATATGAGTGGTACTTGGTCAGCATTTATTGATGATCTGATGTCATTCTTTGAATATGGATGGTCTTATATGGAGATCGTGTATAAGAAGAGAAATGGCTGTGGTACTAAATCAACTTGCGGCAGTAAGTATAATGATAATCGTATTGGTTGGCGAAAAATTTCAGGTAGAGCGCAGACAACGTTACAGCGATGGGAAATTGATGAGTATGGCTCCATTAAAGGTATGTATCAATATACTGAAAAGGGAGTTGTATTTATTCCTATCGAAAAAGCTTTGCTGTTTAGAACTACCACAGCACGTAACAATCCAGAAGGAAAAAGCTTCCTTCGCGGAGCGTACCGTCCCTGGTATTTTAAGAAGCATATTGAAGAGGTTGAAGGGATAGGGATCGAGAGGGACCTGGCTGGATTACCTGTTATCACAGCCCCAGCAGGACTTGATCTTTTTGATGAGAATAACCCAAAAGCCGTACAAACCAAGAATGATGCACTTAAGTTAGTATCTAGTATTCGTAGAGATCGAAATGAAGGTGTCGTACTTAGTGATGGCTGGAAGATTGAGCTGTTAAATGCCGGTATCGGCGGATCTAAAATGGATACAAGCAGCGTAATCAATCGTTATGATCAGCGTATTGCAATCACAATGTTATCAGACATAGTTATGATGGGTGGTGACAAAGTTGGTTCTTTTGCGTTAGCTAAAACTAAGGAGAGCTTGTTAGCGGCAGCACTCGATGCACAGCTGGCTAATGTAGTAGATATCTTGAACGAAATCGCGGTACCTAGGTTGTTTGCATTGAATACTTTTACTGGATTATCTGGATTTCCTAAATTCAAGGTTACTTCAGTAATTACACCTAATCTTACTGATTTAGGTAATTACATAAAAGCATTGTCAGGAGCCAAGATGCCACTATTTCCGGATCTTGATTTGGAAAATTATTTACGACGTATGGTTAACTTCCCAGAAGTTAATGAAAATGATGAAGAACGTCAAGCACAGTTAGCAGCGGCTTCGCTTCAGACTGAGAAGACGGATAATGCTCCGCCACCTAATGAAGAAGAAAAGGACACAAAAACTGAAAAAACCGATGAAGAAGGAAAGGAGGATCCGGTAGATGAATAAGTTTTGGAATGTAGCATCAACTTTTGGTGCAGATGATGTTCTTAATGTTTATGTGTATGGAGACATTGTCACAGATCGTGATGCCTGGTTTGGCTCTCCTGACGATGTAGTTACTCGTGAGTTCATTAAGGACCTGAATAATCATCCACAGGCAAAACGTATAAATGTGTATATCAATTCCGGAGGCGGTGAAGTATTTGCTGCAGTAGCTATGGCACAGCAGCTTCAGAAACACAACGCCGAAGTTCACACCTATGTAGAGGGAATTGCAGCATCTGCTGCGACTATTATTGCTATGGCTGGAGATGTAAGACACATGTCTAAATCCAGTCTTTATATGATTCATTTGCCTTCAAGTTCCATTAGGGGTAATAAGCACGAAATGGCAAAGGGAATCGAAGTTCTTGAAAAGGTCGAAGATGTCATTCGTATGACATATGCAACTAAATGTAAGATTTCTGATGAGAAACTTACCGAGCTGATCGACCATGAATCATGGTTAACTGCTGACGAAGCTTTAGAATATGGTTTTGTTGATGACATTACAGGTGATCAGGATAAGATTGAGAATCTGATTAAGGATATCCAGAATGATATTCTGAACATGAATGGTGTCAATATTAACATTGCGGCTTATGCCGAGCCAGAAAAGTTACGTCAGAAGTTAGCAGAAATCCAAAATTCTAGTAAAGGAGGAACAACAATGGATTTTCAGGCTTTTCTAAATAGTCTTCCTGTAGATAAGCGTAAAGCAGTTGAAGAAGAGATGACTTCCCGTGTAGCAACTGGTACGAAAGAGCTTACCGAGCAGGTGACTAATCTGACAGAGCAGGTGACTACTATGTCAGAACAGGTAGCAAGCACTCAGGCAGCACTGACTGAGGCAACAAAATCTCTTGAAGACGCTAATGCGAAGATTAAGGAATATGAGGATAAGGCAGATCAGAGAGATGCCGATCAGAAATTCCTTGATTCTCTTCCGTCTGAAGCAAGAGATGCAGTAATCAGTGCAAGAAAGGCAGCAGCTGATGCAAAAGCAGAGATCGCTAAAATGCAGGACGCTGCAGCATTTGATACTTTTAAGGCGCATCTTGCCGAGTATGGTAATCTTCCTATTCAGGATGAGCATGTAACTGCACTTTATAATATGTCTAAAGCTTGCCCGGAAGATTTCGCTAGTATCGAAGCTCTTATCAAGGTTGCCGATTCTAGCATGGTAAAGCAGTTTATGCAGCTTGGTCATGATGGCGATGGCACTGACGCACCAGTTGATGCTTACGGTGAGATCGAAAAGAAAGTAAAAGATGCTATGGCTGCAAATGAAGGTCTTGATTACAATACCGCATTTGCCAATGTAATTCGTGAAAATCCTGATCTGTATGATCGTTACAGACAGGGAGTATAAAAGGAGGTAAAAGAACATGTACGAGATTAAAGGTCAGACTATTTCTCTTATTGCCGGTGAAGCAATCAGTGTTGATCAGAAGTTCATGCCGGTCTATATTTCCGGTGACAATACCTGTAAGGTAACTGGTGCAGGTGAATCTGCAAAGTATGTAGGTTACGTGCAGGCAGAAGGCAAGCTTGGTGAAGCTGTTCCGGTTATGATCAACGGTGTAACTATGTTTAAGGCTACTGGGGCTGTTGCCGCAGGTGCTACTGTAACTGGTGGTGGTATTGCTCTTGCAGCTGCGAAAGTTGCTGGTGATATTATTCCTGTCAAGATTGTCTAATTAAAGGAGGATTAAGATAATGCCTAATAGAAGTGATATTCATATTGATAAAGCGCTGACTAATATGTCAGTGAAGTATATGCAGGATACCGCTAACTTTGTAGCAGATAAAGTTTTCCCGGTGGTTCCTGTAGCAAAGCAGTCCGATCGCTATTTTATGTATAAGAAGGAAGATTGGTTCCGTGATGATGCTCGTCTGAGAGCCATGGGAGCTGAATCTGCCGGCGGTGATTACGACATCGATAATACACCTACTTATTTCTGTAACAAATATGCATTCCACAAGGATGTCTTTGAAGAGGATCGTGTCAATGCAGATTCTCCTCTGCAGCCGGATCAGGATGCTATGGAATTTGTAGTTGACAAGATTCTTCTGAATCGTGAGAATAACTGGGCTAACACTTACTTCAAGAGTGGTGTTTGGGCACAGGATCTTTCCGGTAAGAAGAGTACTGAGACTACTTCCGGTATTACTTATTGGGATGATTATGATCATTCCGATCCTATTTCCGATATTGCAAATATGGCAACTGCAATGGCTGAGATTACCGGCAAGAGACCTAACACTCTTACTATTGGTAGACGTGTTTATGATGCTCTGCGCCAGCATCCGGATATTCTTGATCGTATCAAGTTTACTCAGCGCGGTGTTGTAACTGTTGACCTGCTCGCTTCTCTGTTTGATGTCGAGCGTATCCTTGTTGCAAATTCTATTCAGAATATTGCTACTAAGGGTCAGGCAGCTGATATGGAATTCACCCTGGGTAACAATGCACTGCTTACTTATGCACCTTCTTCTGCAGGTCTTAAGAGAGCATCCGCAGGTTACATCTTTAGCTGGACTGGTCTGATGGGATCTAACGCTATGGGTGGTCGTATCAACAGATTTGCACTTCCTCAGCTGGGTATCGGTACCGAACGTATTGAGTGTGAAGTTGCTTACGATATGAAGGTCGTTGCAGCAGATATGGGTGCATTTGTTGGTAACGCTATTGACCCGGACGGTAGCATTGCTAAGTCCAAGGTTAATGGTTAATGCCTAGGTTTAAAGTAATTCGTAAAAGTGTCAGATGGAATAAGCAGACGTACCATCTTGGTGAATACCTGCCAGAGACATTTACAGAGAAGGATAAGTACAGAGTGCTGTATCCTTCTCGAATTGCTATGGTAGAAGATGAACCTGCAAAAACAGTCGCTGTAAATTCTAATGGCACTAAAAACGCGGAGGACACATCAGTGGCACCCACAAAAACAACTGGTGCGGCTTTGAGCGGTTCGAAGGTAAAAGCAAAAGTAACAAAGTAAGGAGGTGTTTGCATGTCATGGTCTTATGATGCTACTCAGTTAGCGACATCGCCAAAAGATCAGATAAGATTGCTGATCGGTGATACTAATAGTGATGATCCTCTTATTCAGGATGAGGAAATTAACTATTACATTGATCAGCATCCTAATGATAATGCACGTGCAGCTTTAGCTTGTGTTAATGTTATTATTACACGTATTACAAGCACTCCTGATTATACTTTGGGACCTTATTCAGAATCTAATGCAAGTAGATTGAAGGCTTTTAGAAGTATTAAAGCGCAGCTTGAAAAGGATGCGATTAGTTTTCAACCTCCTCTGATGAATGAGCCCACTACGACATCCATATTTCATTATGGTATTGCAGCTGAGTCTTGTTGTGTAGGAGGGGATGGACATGAATAATCAGGTTAAACAGAAGATGTTTACTTTCACTGTACGTTTACAACGTATGGTAGGTACATCTTCATTGGGTGATAAAGAATATGTCACCACTGAGATTCCAGGTTATTTGATGGAGAGTTTGAAAGTTGCTTCTTATGATTTGGGTAAAGAAGTAATGAGTAGTGCTCAGGTTTATATTCCTGGTGAATGTATGTCAAAAGTCGATCCTAAAGACATTGTATCGATAGGCACAATGCAAACTACTGAGTCCGGTGAAGAGACCTTTGTGCCTATTTTGTCTGAACGACAGATATTGCGTAGAGATAATTATTATAAGCCTGATAGTGTCCCCGATGTGGGGGTGATCTATTTAGCATGATTAAGATTTCTTTGGAAACAGGTTCAGCAAGTAAATTTACTGCTAACTTGCATCGAAAACAACGTTTGACGATAGCAGCTGGTAAAGAAGCAGTATATGAAGCTGCTAGATATGTTTATGATGATTCCCAAGAAAGAGTACCTTTTGTTACAGGAGCTTTGTGGGCATCCGGTACAGTGGCACGAGATGATGAAAATAATGTAGGTAGATCTGTGATTGGATATGGAGATTCCACTTTAAATCCGGCTACAGGAAAGACGACAGCTAGTTATGCTGAAGATGTAGAAGCAGATCATAAATTTCTGGAAAATGCATTATTGGATAATGCCACATATGTAGGAGAAATCCTTCGTGCTAGAGTAGCTCAAGAGTTTCAGAGTTAAGGAGGTGCTTATGGAAGAGTTTCTTCATATTTTCAGTAATTGGTTATGTGAACAAGGTATTTTACCTCGTGAAGCGATTTTGACGGATCGCGATTCAGAACGAGAAGATAAGACATATTTGATGAATTTACCTGAAGATGTAACTAATTGTTATTGCGTACGACAGTACAACCAACGTTTACATACATTAGCTGGTAAAGAAGCTTGTGTCAGGTATATTCAGGTAGTTGTACGTAATCAGAAACATGCATCGGCTCTTGCAAATATAGAGAAGGTGTATAAATTTTTAATTAGTCGTCCTGAGTTTATAGAAGACATCACATCGGACTGGTGGGTGATCATTGATTGCAATAAAGGTCCGGAAAAGTTGAATGAAGATTCTCAGGGTAACTATCTATATAGTCTTTCATTTCCAGTAACCACAAAATCTTAAGGAGGTATATAAAATGGCTACAATTGGTTTGCGCGACGTGTACTACGCTAAACTGCTTACGGATCCGGTAGAAGGTACACCTACCTATGCGACTCCTAAGCACATTGCAGGAGCTATTTCTGCTAATGTTAACCCGAACTCTTCTTCAGCTACTCTGTTTGCAGATGATGGTCCTTCTGATACTGCAGCAACGCTGGGTGAAATTTCTCTTGAGCTGAATATGAAGGATCTGGATCTTGCTACACAGGCAGAGCTGCTTGGACATACACTTGATAACGGTGTCCTTAAAAAGAAGGGTGCAGATGTTCCGCCTTGGGTAGCTGTAGGTTTCCGTACTCTTAAGTCTAATGGTTCTTACAGATACTACTGGCTTAACAAGGGTAAATTTGCAACTCCTGAGGAAGATCTTCAGACTAAGGGTGATTCTATTGAATTCCAGACTCCTACTATTACCGGATCTTTTGTAAAGAGAGATTCTGATGATGAGTGGCAGCGTCAGGCGGATTCTGATGACACCGAGAGTGCAGCAGCTATCACCAAGTGGTTTACCAGTCCGCTTCAGACAACGGAATAATTAGGAGGTAATTAGATATGGACAACGTAACACCTATCACTACAGTAGAAAAATCCAATCTGGAACAGGTTAGAACACCTGCCGGATCTTATTATATCGGTGAATTCGGTGGAAAAGCACGCTACATCAGATATGACCTGAATGCTTTCGCAGAAATGGAAACCCTGTTCGGTTCCATGGAAGCAGCTCAGGAGCGTCTTCAGAGCGGTTCTATGAAAGATATTAGAACTGTATTGTGGCTTGGCCTTATCTGGGATGAAGTAGTCCTTGACGAAACAACCGGTGATCCTCTTAAGTATAATATTTCACAGTATCAGGTTGGATCTTGGCTGACAACAATGAACCTGCAGGAGGTTATGAATAAACTTCAGGCAGCTATCAGCGGATCGCTTCCGGATGGAGAAAATGACCAGACTTCAGCGCAGAATATGACGCAGGCAGCTGCGGCTACTAGTCCTGAAGAAGTAAAAAATTAAATGGGCCCAAGGAGCACTGGGATTGGGCTTTGTACTTTTATGTGGGGACGGTAATCCTTCACATGTCACCAAGACAGTTTTGGCATACCACCCCACGAAAATTCAGTGCCTTATGTGATGTGCATGTAGATTTGAACAGCACAGATAAGAATAAGAAAGACAGAAATAAACGTACAGCTGAACCTACAGTTTATGTGGATCAGTTATCATTTATGTAAAGGAGGTAATTGTTATGGCGACAGACGTTGGTACCTTACAAGGTAAATTAGAGCTTGACATGACTGGCTTTAACAACGCTATGAACCAGGCAACTAACCTCGTGCGTCAATTTGGTCAGCAACTTCAGGGAGCTCTGGGTAGCACTGCTACTCAGGGCTTTTCTGCTACTAACCAGGCTGTTCAAAGTCTTGCAGCAGAAATGCAGTCCCTGACTTCTAACGCCCAGAATCTTATTTCAGTGTTGGGCCAGTTAAATAGTCAGATGCAGGGCTTTTTGACAACTATGCAGACCTCTTCCTCGCTCGGGGCGAATATGAATGCAGCTGCTACTGGAGCACAGAATACAGCTAATGCTACAGGGCAGACAGCTAATAATACACAGTCAGCTGCACAAGGAGCACAACAGTTAAATTCAAATTTAAGCGGAGCTAGCAGAAATGCTTCGAAAACTTCAAGTAATACACAGGGAGCCGCTACAGGAGCCAACAAAGCCGCGAATAATGCCAAGAAGTTATCTAACAACTTGTCAACAGCTAGTACCTGGGCTGCTAATGTAAAACGTATTCTTGAAGGTATTGTTATTTCACAGACTTTTTATAAACTGTTAAGCATCATGCAGGACCTCGTTTCTAACGCAAATGAGTTCATGATGTATATGGAACAGTCTTCAGTTGCGTTTAAGTACCTATTAGGTAGTTCAGACGACGCCTCAGGGATGCTGGAGGCATTACAGGATTTCGCTATCAGTTCTCCTTTGGATATGCAGGGAGCCACATCAGCAGCCCGAATGCTTATGACAATGGGCTTTGAAGCTGAAAATACTGTAGGCGTATTAAGAACATTAACAGACGCAGCTACCGTTGCCGGTGGCGACATGGAAGACACTGTTAATAGACTGTCTCTTGCTTTAGGTCAGATGTTACAGTCAGGTACTGTTAAAGCACAGGAAGTAAGACAGTTAGTAAATGCTAACATTCCTATCTATGAGATTTTACAGGAAGAGTTAGGTTTAACTTCAAAACAGGTGGCCAATATCGGCCAAGAATCTATCAATTCGGCCACTGCAGTAAATGCCATTTTACGTGGTTTGCAAAAAAGGTTTAAAGGCGCGAGTGAAGAAATGCAGCAAACACTAACTGGTGCGTTGAGTGCTAGTAAAGATGCATTCTATGTATTATATAGTGTTATGATGCAGGGTCCATATGATGCTATTCGTGAAAAAGTAGTATCATTGTCTAACGCTTTAACTACTTTGGCTAAAATTGCAAGAACATATGGTGTTGGTGGTGTTCTAAATGCCATCGTACCAGAGTGGTTACAGCCCTATATTAGAAACCTTATTGGTGCTTTTATGCAGTTGGGATATGCACTTAAGTATGCTGCACTGTGTGCAAAAGACATTTTTGGTGCTTCCTTAACTGAGTTAATTTATATTTTCAATCTTATCCTTCCGCCTATTACAATTTTCTTGAATGCATTGTTACAGTTGTGTCATTACTTGTTACAGACATATCCTATTTTAAGGTATGTGATTGCAGCTTTTATGACATTCTCAATTTTGACTAAATTGGGAGCTATTGTAGCTTGGTTCTGGAAGGTCTTAGGTTTAGGTAAGATTTGTTTAACAATAGCTAGCTATGTAAAGTATTTGATGAAAGCTTTAGCTATGCTGGCAGCGGTAATGGTTGCACATCCTGCCGTATTGATTTTCACTGCAATTGCGATTGCTGCTCTTGTTGCTACTGGAGCTATACAGAAAGTTATAAACAAACTTAAAGAATTATTTGCATTACTGGGAGCTAAATGGGCCAACATGAATAAGACTCTTAATTCAGGTCTTAATATTGGCTACGATCCTAGTAAAATTGCACAGCCTACAAGTAAGGCAAATCAAGACGCGGCAGAAAAATACAACAATGAATTACAGGACATTGTTGATAGTATGAATGATGTCGGTGATGCCGCTGATGATACCTCAAAGAAAATTAAACAGAATTTTAATCAGTCCTTTGATGAAGTTTTCACAATTGATCCTACTACTACAACCGCAAGTGATCTGGGCCTAGATGGTCTTACAGGATTGGATCTATCAGATACAATTGGTCAGCTAGATGATCTTGATGATGCTCTCGGTGATATTAGTGGATTTGATCTTAGTGGCTGGGATGAAGATTTCATGAGCCAGTGGGATGAAATGTGGAATAAGATCAAACAGTATTTAAAGAGTTTTGGTCTTGGTGCATTACTTGCTGGTTTACTCACAACATTACTTACAGGTAATCCTTGGTTAGGTTTAGCCGCAGCATTAGCAGCTTTGTTCTGGCCTGCTATTGCAGAAAAGCTTGGTTTAACAAAAGATCAAGGTCAAACAATTCTAGGTGCAGCACTTGGTGCTTTACTTGGAGGAGTAATTGCAAAGATATGCAAAGTGGGATTACTTAAGGGAGCTGTGTGGTCAGGTATAGGTGCTCTGATCTTTGCAGGTCTGTGGCCAGCAATTCAGGAGTATATGGATTCTGGTGATTGGAAGGCCGCAGTCAAAGCTCTTAACTTTACATTCTTCTTATCAGGTATTGGTGCATTGATAGGTAACATCATTGGTGGTCCTTTAGGAGCTATTATTGGTGGTGTTATTGGAGCTGCTATCGGCAATGGTATTGAAGGCGGTATTGATGCACTTGTAGACGGCGAAGGATGGAAAGGCTTCGTTGAAAATTGTAACTGGTCTTCTTTAGCTATGGGTCTTGGTGGACTAGTTGGTACTGTAATTGGTGGTATTGTTGGTGGGCCTGCGGGCGCAGCAATAGGTGCCGCTATTGGTAGCTTAGTAGGATGGGTCGGTGGTACTTTATTCGAAAAACTGCAAGAGAAATTTGGTGTTACATATTGGCAAGGTTTTGCTGATATCCTTGGATCTGGCTTTACTGGTATCTTTACAGGTTTGGGTGCAGCGTTCTGGCGTACCATTATTACACCTATAGGAACTGCCATTGAATCTGAATTAGGAACAACTTTAGTTGGTTCTTTGAAGAATGGTTTAAAGGGTGGCATCCTGGGAGCTATTTCCGGTTTAGCTGGCGGCTTGTTAACTAATGCTTTAACTGGTTGGATCGCAAAAGAGTTAGATATGTCAGAAAGCGATCTGAATAATTCCGCGGTAGGTCAGTCAGTTGGTGGATTGATTGGCTCTATTGTAGGTCTAATTGTCACTGGCGGTAATCCTATTGGATCTGCTATTGGTGGTGTAATTGGCCAGGTGGCTGGCGGTATTGTTGGTTTGTTTGCAAATGACATTGCAGGTGCATTATCTAATGCATGGACAGCAATAACCAACTGGTGCGCACAAGCAGGTCCTGCAATTGCTTCTTGGGCTAGTAGTGCTTGGTCGGCTATTCAAACTGGTGTAAGTAATCTGATGTATAATATAGGTTATGCTTTAGGTTATGCCGCTGGTGAAGTAGCTAAATTTGTACTTAATGCAGGTCAAGCTATAAAGAATTTCTTTACAGTTACTATTCCAAATGCTTGGGCAAGTTTTAAACAGGGTTGGACGAATTTCTGGACAGTAACATTTCCTAGTGTTCTTAGTAATATTGGGGCATTCTTCCAAAATTTAGGTCCAATGTTTGTTAATTTCTTTACTGTTACATTACCTAATGCATGGAATAATTTTAAACAGGCTTGGTACACATTTTGGACAGTTACTTTTCCGAATGTTCTTAGTAATATTGGTACTTTCTTTGTTAATGCGGGGCAGGCATTTGTTACTTTCTTTACAACTACATTACCAAATGCTTGGAATAGTTTTACTACTGCTTGGACTAATTTCTGGACAGTTACATTCCCGAGTGTATTAAGTAATATAGGTACATTTTTCTCTAATCTGTGGTCTTCTTTCTTAACTTGGGGCGCTAATATTGTTCAGGGTTTCTGGCAAGGAATTCAAAATGCTTGGAATGCTTTCCTTGAAAGTATTCATAGTTTAATTGATGGCTTTGTACAAGGTTTTAAGGATGCTTTAGGTATACATTCTCCTTCCACTGTCTTTATGGAGATCGGTGGATATGTAGTTCAAGGATTACTTCAGGGTATTCAAACTGCTTGGACAAGTCTTACAGAATTAGTTGGTGGTTTAGTAACAAGTCTTGTTACTGCAGTAAGTACGGGATTTACAAATCTTTATACAACTGTATCCACAGCATTTACAAATATAGCGACAGATATTTCCACTTGGGCAACAGATACCTTTACGACTGTTTCTACTTGGGTTGTAGATACTGCAACAAGTATTGGTTCTTGGGTAACAGAAGTAGGTACAAATATCGCTACATGGGCATCTGAGGCTAAACAAAATATTTCTAACTGGGCTACTTCCGCGATAGGTAATGTAAGAAACTTTATGACACAAAGTGTTAATAACATTGGTACTTTTGTGTCGAATGCCGCTTCAAAGATTAGTAGCTTTGTATCAACTTCTATTTCACAGTTTAGTAGTTGGTCATCTAACCTTATTTCAAAAGTAAGCAGTTGGGCTTCAAGTACACTGTCTAAAGTATCTTCGTGGGTATCTTCTGTAGTAAGTAAGATAACTTCATGGTCTTCGCAGACATTAAGTATTACAAGTTCATGGGCCTCTAATTTTGCATCAAGAGTAGCTACAGGATGTTCTAATGCAATGAGTAAAATAGCAAGCTTTATTTCTGATGCTACTTCCAGATTAAGTTCTTGGGCATCAAGTATGGCTTCTACCATTTCGGGTGTTTTGAGTCGAGCTGCTAGTGCAGCATCCAGTGCTTTAAGTAGTGCAGGATCTAGAGTAAGTAGCTTCCTTAGTGGGCATGCCGAAGGTGGTATCTTTAACAGAGAGCATTTAGCACTTTTGAACGAGGGTAATAAAGCAGAAGCAGTTATCCCTCTCGAAAATGCAAGTGCTATGCAGCCTTTTGTTGATGCCGTATCAAATGGCTTAACAGCTTCTTTAGCACCTATATTAGCAAATATGGGTAGCTCTAATAGTAATAGCGATTCTTTACAGCCTTTGTATGTAGGTACTTTAATTGCCGATGACAAGGGATTGAAAGAATTGGAAAGACGTATGAAGATCATTCGCGTAAGCGAAGATAGGAGGAGTTAATGGCTAAATCAGAGTATAAAATAAATGGTACAACCATTAAAAGGCCTTCTTCATTTAAGATCGAACGTTATAATGTTACAAATTTACAACGAACTGCAGATGCTACTATGAAAGGTGAATTGATTGCAAAAAAGCGTAAGTTCTATTTTACGTATGATGCTATTGATTCCGAAGATTTAAACAATATTTTAAATGTTATCTGGGAAACGACAAGTTTGTTTTATACTCTGACGTATGTAGAAAACAATACTACAAAATCTGCAACCGTGTATGTAGGCTCTATCCCGTCTGAACTTTTTAGGACAGGCGGGAGATGGGTCTGGAAAAATGTAACCTTCGATCTAATTGAACAGTAAGGAGGTTAATGATGTTAAGTACTGATGATAACTATAATGCAGATTCACGTGCCATAGAACAAAAAGTAAAAATTACGTTTGAAGGCATGAAACCTGTTGAAGTTTTTCGTAACGATTATTTAGTTTCTGTGAGTGTGCTGGAAGAGGCACACTCACAAAACAATAGCACACCTTTTGGTACAGTAACTTCCAATGAAGTAGATATTGAATTACTAAATGATCAAGGCATCTTTACACCATCCAATCAGAGTAGTCCTTATTATGGAAAAATGAAAAGAGGAGTAAAGATAGAACCATTTATACGTCCTATGACTGAAGAAGGAGAGGAAGAATATGAATGGGATCCTTTAGGTGTGTATTATGTAACAGATTGGTCAGCTACAGTAACAGGTTTACTTGCCACTGTAACAGCCAATGATAAATTGTATGATCTGTTTACAGATAACGTACCAGATTATAAAGTGCATGAAGATGTCGCGATCAAAGATTTTTATAAGGATATCCTGGCGTTACTTGCTGTTACTGGAGATATAGATGATAGTCTAACGGATACGTTAGATTATGCATACATTGTTTCCGCACCTAAAACCCTTTTATCTGATTTGGGTCTGGCAAGTATGGTGGATTGTTTTTGTAAGCACGATGGTTCTATAAAAGTACAGAATCTGAAAAATATTGGGGATGTTAGAGCAACCATTACAGATTCTAATCAGATTATTTCGGCTTCTATCACACAGTCCATTGTACAGTCTTATGATGGTGTAGCAATGCAGTGTCATCATATCCAGGAAAGCGATGTAAATTCAGTTTTATCTAATACTTCTGTTGATATTCCAAATGGAGAGACAAAGTGGGAGAATATCCAGTTTTCACAGACCCCAGTTTATCGTATTTTATATACCATGATCACTGGTGCTTCTGATGCCTTTGTGGATATCGACAAAATTTATCCTACTAATATTTCCTATACGGTGGATAGCGCGGATACTGATCGTGAAGATTGTTCAGTTACATTCTATGGTACGTATCTGGAACATAATAAAGAAGATTTATCCACAGAAGGTGAGAATCTGTTAAAAGTGGATAATATTTATGTACAGGATACTGAAAAAGCTATTGCATTACGTCAGCATCTAATAGCATACTTATATAACTGGTTACCTATATTGGAGCTTGAGATTAGAGGCAATCCTAAATTTGAATTAGGCGATATAATTACCGCTGTAAGTACTCGATACAATCTGAACTATACGGGGGTAGTTATTAAACAGACCTTTGATTATAGTTCTAGCGGTTTAACAGGTACATTAACGTTGTTAAATGTAGACATTTTAAAGGAGGTGGGATAATGGCGTTTTCAAATAATATCTTACCTACCGAAGCAGCGTATTATACTTTAAATAATGCAACTATTAAAAGTACCACTTTGAGTATAGGAGCAGGAGGATCTGCTTTTTACAAAATTGATGAAACTGTTCTTGCTGCTTTACCTAAATCCTTTTCATTTAACTACCGGCTAATCTCACCATTAGATATTGAACCAAATATAAAAGTACAGTTTACATTTGTGTTGTCAAATGGAACAAGACAATCATTTACAATCTTTCCAACAAGTTTAACAGGAAATATCTACATGATCACCATTGATACTAAGGATGGTGAGTATACGTCTTGTACCATTAAACTTACTTCAGATGTAAATTGTAGTATGTCTTTGTGGGAATTATGTCCTGAGGCATCTGATTCGGATATAGAAACAGTCATTGATAACGTTAAGCAAAGTTTACCTCGTGTTTTGTATGATTATAATACCTGGCCTTTTACAGTAGAACAAGTAGAGAGTACAGTAGCTTTAATCACATGCAGATTGAAGGGAGATACCGATATTCAGGGGCACTTCCTTATGAACTTTACTGCATCCGAACAAGCTATAGTAACTCTTCGTTTTTACGATAATGAAGGCGAAGAATTATTCGCACCATTAACGTATGATATTCATGCAGGATATAATACAATTGGTGTTCCGCATGCATTCCTTACAAGATTAACAGGTCTACATACTTTCGCAGTCACGGCACAAACCACTGCAGGCACTTTAAGCATGGATACGCGAGGAGTTTTATTCACAATTGATGGTGGCTACCTTGCTTCACGTGAGATTACCATTGGGTTGAATGTGCGCGACTTGGCTATTAAGCAAACTAGTGCAGATACAACTCCTGAAGAAATTTGGCTTGTGGGCATTGATGAAAATGAAGTACTGGTGCGTAAGCGTAGTTATTCTGATCAGAATGCTAATGTTAGTTTTGATCCTGTTGCTTCTATTGGTGAAGGTATTGATGCAGCTATTGAATTTGATGGTAACTGGGTATTACGTGCTGGTACAGATCAATTTACTATTGAGACTGAAGTGGAACCTTGGGTATTTTGGGTAGACACGGATAATAATCTTTATGGTAAGCATGGCGTAACATCTAATGAAGTACCGATTTTATTAGATACTGAAGTAACACAAGTAAGAGCTTGTAAAGGTTATAGTTCAACAGTATATCTTGATCAGGATCAGGGTTTAACTATCGCTTATCTTAAAAATGGTAAACCTTATTATAAACAATATGTGTATAGTACTGTGTCACAAACTAAAAAATGGCTAGATGCCGTCTTACTTATCGATGAAGAAATAACTACAGTGCAAATACATAGATTAAATGACTATAGGTTAAGTTTTGAATTATCTAATTCAGAACATAATTTGTGGTTATATACTTCACGTACTTATGTTGCACAAACCGTGCCAGTAGAAACAATCAACCTGCAGAATAATGAAAATGAATTTTGTTTCTTGTATTGTCCTGCTGATATTGATCAAACTGTAACTATTAAATGTAGTAGCAGCGATGACGGATTAGAATATTACTTAGATTTTAATAGGGAATTAGTTGGTGAACAATATAATTTAAGTGATTGTATTACTATTCCTGAAACAAGTGTCGAATTGTTTAACATCAAATCTATGTCTTATGAAAACTTTACAGGTAGCGCCCGCATAACAATTAAATTAAAGGAACGTTCTAAAACGCTAATCACCAATGTCTATGTTTGTCAAACAGTATCTAATAAGTTACTTTGTAAGATAGAAGATTACGGTACTATTCAGTGTCCTGCTTATGTTGGAACTATTGATACCACGGTTTATAGATATTATGATTTACCTACTGAGCAGTTCTCGTTAAGTTCTTCAGGTATACCTATATATACACCTATTACATCCAAAACACAAGGTGTTTCAGAACAATTTACTACTACTGTTGATGGTAACCCTGTTTATACTGAAGTTTCTTATAAATCACAAGATGTCGCAGAAACGTTCACTGTTACACAAAGTGGTGTGCCTGTGTATACACAGACAGGTTCACAACCTATTTAAGGAGGTAGCTTATGTTACAATTAAAAATGGGCATACATAATCATTATACTATATATAAAGAAAGCCCCACGCAGCCGAAACATAAAGTGGCTGAATTCGACAATTTAATAACCGATAAGGGATTTAATTGGATGGTTATAAATGATCCTAGAGTAAACTATATGTGTTTTGGTTCTGGTTCAACGGAGCCACAAATTTCAGACACTTCTTTAACCAAGCAGATTTTTACGGGAAATATAGATCATTATTCTGCTTCGGATTATGCGGAAGATTCTCTTAATTTTTATTTTACTTTTAAGGTACCTGCAGATACTAGTCATGTAGGTACTATAACAGAGGTGGGCATTTATGGTGGTAGCGGTGGCTATGGCTATGGCTTAATTACACACGCACTTATTAAAGATGCAGAGGGCAATCCAATTGCAATCACAAAAAGTGATACTGAAGTACTTTATGTAGATGTGCACGTAAAGGTTGTTGTAACCAATAGTGGAGGTTTTAAATGGAATTATAATTATCCATTATATTTTAATGCAAAAGCTAGAAACATTGGTATTCCCGCTGTGTGTTGTTTACCTAGTTTTGCTTTATTACGTTCTGAACCTTCTATCATGTCTGACGGAGGCGTTTTAGCGGCAAAAAAACAAGCTACACATACCTATAATGCATCTAGTCATACAGATATTATTTCCGCTAATCGTTTTGGTACAGATGTAGTTACTTCGCAGCATTATATTAACGCTATTTCATTTTATCCTAACATCGGCGGCAGCAGTTATGCTTATAATGGTTCTCATATTCCGTTAGGCTGGTGGAAATATCCTAATACTGATATTTTTCCTAATAGAACATTAACAGGTATGTCTGTAGGGGCGGGAGATGGTACAACTAAAGAATTTACACCCCCACTTAATTTATGGGTAAAAAACACAGAAAAAATCTACATTGACGGTGTCTTAAAAACACGTGATGTAGATTATACTTGCGATAATCGTAATAATTTAAGTATTCTAACAGAGTTATGTCCTACTGCTTTCACCACTATTTTAAATGATTACCAAATAGCTACTTCTAAACAAAGTAACTACGGTATACATCCTTTTAATGGTGGGCTTTTAAATACTTCTTACTTTGGTTCTGAAAGTACGGATACTGGCATTGCTTGTTACATATGGGATGCAGATCATCCATTGACTTGGAAATTGGAAGAAGATCCGCAGATAGGTATGGAAGCTGACGGTTTCTACTTAAATAATTTAGCCACTTCTGCAGGTAGCAATGTATATTGGCAAAATGTTACAGTTTCTATATATTATTCTACCGATAATGAAACATGGAACCTAGCAGGTACATATACAGAAACATCGCGGTCTAGCTATTTATCGCACAAATTTGAATTTGAACAAACTATTAACGCTCCTTATTGGAAACTAATAGTAGATACTTCTGCTGGTTCTTCTTCTCATAACGGAGAACGACTATATGCAAGAGGCATTAGTTATTTATATAGAAACGGCTTTAAAATTGTATTTATAGAAGCTCCTGCTGAAAACGCCGTAATTACTATGGATGCTGATATTGATCGTCCTATGAAAAATGACAACTTCATTATTGATGTTAATCCGTCCTTTACTCTTGGATAAAGAAAGGTGGTGATTTTATTGTCTTTGACAATTGAAAAAACCATCGACCTAACTACGTATGAGGAAAATACTGAGCCACGCGTAGTGGCTCAGTTATCCATAATACATGAAGCACAAGATGGTGAAATAGTACAATATTATATACATCCAGATTCTTATAATGAGGGTGATAAAGCCTCTAACGCCATAGGTGTATATAATGATACTACTAAAGTTTATGATTATATAAACTACGATGAACTTAAATGGGGAGTGCCTAAACGACGTATTACATCACAGCGTATAGACAATCTAGTCGTTAAAGCATTTCCTAATATTGGTGCTATTGCTGCATATAAATTAGCTTATCGTAATATTTCACGAGTTATAGCGCCTGTCAACTACCGTAAAACTAAATATCAGGCACCTACTTTTACGTATGCTGTAAACTCTGATAATACAATTACATTTACTATAACTCCTCCAGAAAAAGTTACATATAATGCTTATCGTATTATCATGGCATTAGATGAAAAGCAAATCGAACATGTAACTTACGATACAACGTATACAGCTCCACAGGCTATATGCAGCGGCACATATTTGATTTATATTATAGGTTATGTTAATGAGGGTGAAATTACTAGTTATGAAAGTGATGCAGTAGAAGTTACATTAAAAGGCCAATATGAGACTTGGCCTAACATAACTCCTGGTGCGGAAATTTATAATAAAGCTCAAATTGACGCGATGTTTAGTAAAATTAACAATGTTCTTATCTCGAAAAATGCTGGCAAAGTTATTACAATTGGCACCAGCGGAGAAGCTATTGCCAGTGATATCACTTTCGATGTTTGGGAAGGAGGTGCTTATTAAATGTCTACTTTTAAATTAGTAGATTCTGTAATGCTAGATAATAATTTAACTAGCGTAGCAGATGAAATCAGAAAAAAGTCAGGATCAAAAAGTGACTTAAATTTTCCGGAAGATTTTATTACAGAAATTGAAAATATAGGCGGAGGCACTATTCCAGAAAATTTTATTAGTATTATACGTAAAGCTACTTTCTGCACTTCGCTTTTGACATTTACAGGCACAACATATAATGGCATTTCGCTGTCGTCTGGCAGAGGTGTATGTAGAACCCTCCCGGAAGGTAACGAATATATTTCTGTCGAAGCCTACTATAACAGCACTAACGATGGCACAGGCTATATCCTGAGTATGGGCGCATTGCATCAGAGGCAGACTTTTAGCTTTACGCCGAGCAAGTTTGTCGGTTATGACGATGACCACGCTTTCTCACAAAGCTACCAAGGTAAACATCATATTGTTGTTACGTACGACAAAAGCACCATAATAAAAATCTACATCGACGGTGAACTGACGGATACGATATCTCTAGGAGGGGCATTAAATATTGTCCAGAACTATTTTAACCAGGGTTCCTGGATGGAAACAAATTACGAGTGCTTTGAAGGCGAGATTTATTATACCCGGATATATAAAAATATCCTCTTAACCGAAGATGAAATACTTATATTATATAAACATAGAGAAGACTTTGTAAATTAGTGACAAGGAGGTATACTATGGCAGATACTAAAACATTTTTACAAAAATTTGGGCCTTTAGCAACTGAAGATTATCGCACCAGTGGGATTTTAGCTTCTATTACTGTAGCGCAAGGTATTCTTGAATCCGGATGGGGCACATCAACTCTTGCCACTAAGGCTAATAACTTTTTTGGTATGAAGAAAAACCTTTCCGGCAATACATGGCCTAATAGCACATGGGACGGTAAATCAACCTATACGGTAACTACCAAAGAACAGAAAACCACCGGAGAAGTTTATGAGATCAAAGCAGAATTCAGAAAATATACGGAGATGCTCGATTCTATTAAAGATCACAGTGCTTATCTTAGTGGAGCCAAGAATGGCGCCAATTTAAGATATGCTGGATTAGTCGGCGAAAAAGATTACAAGAAGGCTATCCAGATTATTAAAGACGGTGGTTATGCCACCAGTCTTACCTATGTACAGAGTATCTGTAATCTAATTGAGAAATACAATCTGACACAGTACGATGTACTGACAACAAGTAACACCAATAAAGAAACAAAGGAGGAAGTAACTATGAAACTTGTTGAATCTATTTTGACAAAGAATCCTTGTTATTCCGGAGGTCGTAAACTTGACAACGGAGTAAAAGGTCTGATGCTTCATAGTGTTGGATGTTCCCAGCCCAAAGCATCAGTATTTATCAACAGCTGGAATAGTGCATCTTATGATCGTGCTTGTGTGCACGGTTTTATCGATGCTAACGATGGCACTATTTATCAGACTCTTCCATGGAATTGGAGAGGATGGCATTGTGGATCTGGTACTAAAGGCAGTGCAAATAATACTCACATTGGAGTAGAAATGTGTGAACCTAATTGTATCAAATACACTAGCGGTTCCTCTTTTACTTGTACCGATAAGGCTACTGCACAGGCTATGGTCAAGAGAACATATGAGGCTGCTGTTGAACTGTTTGCATACCTCTGTGAAAAGTACAGTCTTGATCCTACTAAGGATGGCGTAATTATCAGTCACAAGGAAGGCCATTCTCGCGGCCTGGCATCTAACCACGGTGATCCTGAGCATCTTTGGAAGGGTGTTGGACTTTCTTACACGATGGATACTTTTAGGGCTGCTGTTGCGGCAAAGATGGGTAAGGTTACTGTAACTGCACCTACTACTGGTAGTACTACCAAAGAAACTACTGGTACGTCGGATGTGCCTTACAAGGTAAAAGTAAAGATTGATGATCTGCGTATTCGTACAGGCCCTGGAACTAATTATACTTGGACTGGTAAATATACTGGCATTGGTGTATTTACTATTGTTAAAGTATCTGGTAACTGGGGTAAACTGAAAAGTGGAGCTGGTTGGATTTCACTGTCCTATTGTACGAGAGTGTAATACACTTATGTGGTTTTTAGTAGTGCTCTATTTTATTATATCTGCAGTATTACTAGTATTTGATGTACTCTTTTTGGTACTTTCGATAGTATCAATGTATTTTGATATGTACGATGATCGGTAATTCTGTTAGATATAATCTTGGAGGTATATATGTTAAAATTGAAGCAATCTCATAGAGATCCCGAAGAATGGATAATTTTTGAACCAGGGAATTTTCAACAGCGTCATACACATTGTAGACATCTACGTGTAGCTTTAAAAATTAAATATTTGGTTACGCATGAAATGCTTCCTGTATCTACTAGTATCCGATTCGTAAATAGCTGTATTCGGATAGCTCCTAACAATGAGTACAAAGAAGCTCTTATACAGTATAGAGACGAGCTGCTTCGCAATCATCGTTCACATAAGGGCGCTTAAGAGTAAGGCTAAGCTGTCCCGCGGGGTGGTGCACATGCGGTGCAAATAATAAGCAAAAAGAAAGGGTGGTATCCGCGAGGATATCACCCTTTTGTTATGTAACCCCTATTTAATTTCTTTATCTATACCAAGGAAAGCCTGCTGTTAAAGCTAACAAAAACATTGTCACAATAAAAAGCGGAATCAGACGATCAAAAGAGATTGTCTTAGGATGTGCAAATGTGCCAGCAATTAAAGAGATAACACACAAGGTAGATAATACTCCGTATAAAATTTCCATTGTTACTTTTTCCTTTCGATGGGACCTGCATAAAATTTATTATAGCGATCCTCTTTTGCAATAACCTCATTGTACCAAGAATAAAAATCTTTCTTCACGATACTGTCATCTTTCTGCTCAATGCATACAACATCATCTCCTTCAGGATCAACATTATAATCAAACTCTGTGCCTCCTAAATCTCCCCAATTGACTCCAATTTCAAAGTCAGTTTTAAAAGGTACAGGGCAATCAAACAATTCTACAGGCACATCAATCATCCATTTATTCATATTTATACCAAACCACTGTATAACCGCTGGATCAGCCGGAATCTCTACTAGTGTAGAGTCATGAATTAAATCGATAATACGAATACCATGTTCCGTAATTTCTTTTTCATGCTGAATACAACACCACAATAATGTATCGGAAGAAGATGACTGAATAGGAAAGTTCTTTGCTTCATTCTGCAGTGAATGCAAAGATGCTGGATTAACTAACCCAAATCTTCTTCTTCGTCCCCAAGGTGTCTCAAGATAATTACCTAACTCTACCTGATCGGCGCACCATTGTAAATAATCATGCGCTCCTGGATAAGCTTTAAACCAGTTATCAATATGTCGTTGTGCTTCATCAATGGAAATATTAAACGTATCCGCAATGCTTGGTGCCTCACGTCCATATGCTATACCAAAGTTCAATGCTTTGGCAATCATCTTCTCCTGCTTTGTAAAATGTGGACCAAACATTTTGGTTGCTGTCTCTTTATGCAGGTTACGACCCTCTTTAAAGATCTGCAGAAGTGTCTCATCCTTAGATAAGAATGCTAGCCAACGCAATTCAGCTCCGGAATAGTCGATCTCTCCTAATACATAACCAGGAGGGGCGATGAAAGACTTACGAATATTTCCAACCCCGTTCGCGGATGGCTGATTCTGTACATTAGGTTCTTTACTGCTTAAACGTCCTGTAGCTGTAATGTGTAATGTAAAGTTAGTTCTTACTCTACCATCTTCATCACGCAGATCAAGTAAGCCAAGTACATATGTGGAATATTCTTTCTGTACTCTACGATATTCCAGCACCTTCTTAATCAATAATGGTGCGTCTTCAATAGATTCCAGAATATCCTTGCCAGTAGATCTACCCTTTTTAACACGCGGTTTAAGTTTTAAACGATCAAACACCATCCAAGCCATCTGCTGAGGACTACCTGCTTTAAACTTAGGTGATGCACTCTTAGCTCCGGTCTGCTGCATATACAACTGAGGATCCCAAAACGGAGTGGCTAATTCATCTATCTTGTCATTTATTTCTTGTAACAATGCTTCGTACTTAACAGATAAGATATCCAGATACTTGTCATTGATCAAACAACCATTTTGTTCTACGCGAGATAAGAAGTTTGCTGCGGGGATCAAAATATCCTTGTATACGTGCTTTAGGGGTTCATTACTCGGTTTATCTAATTCTTCCTGCAACACATTAAATAACTGTAATGTATAATCTACGTCGACAGCAACACGTTCACATAGAGCTTCGAAGTACTGCGGATACGTATCTAATTCGACATTCTTCCATTCCTGATTCATTTTGTACTTATACTCTTTAGCATTCAAGAATATCTTCGTAAGATGTCCAAGATCATGGGCTGAAGTTTCATCCAATACGTAATGCATATACATAGTATCTTCATCGATACTAATGTCAGCTAAACCTCTACGCCACATTACCTTTTTATCATATTTACCATGCTGCCAAATACATTTCCAAGGCACGCCACTTAAAAAGTTATGAACGAACTGACGCATCTCACGCGGAATAACATAAGCATGATTCTTTTCGAAACAAATACCTAATACCAGAAACTCTACTGTACGATAATCCAATCCAGTGGTCTCTATATCATAAGATACATGTTCTAACTTACCCTCATTAAACAAGATCATCATGTGTTTCCATAGAGCAACACATTTTTCTTTCGTATCGCAAACTTCCCAAGTAGTTACTCCTGTATCAGTAGCTTCTCCGCCTTTAAAGATTGTAGCTGCTAACTGCATGTAACTAAAGAATGGTTTATAATCGCCAGGTTTATGAATAAGTACACCAGGATTCATAATAGGAATTATTTGCGGCATTGTATCTAATTCTGCTAAAGTACTTTTTAAAGTACTATCATACAAAGAACCATCCATTACTCTGCCGTATAATTCTGTTACCTTTAATTTACTATTTGCCATCAAAGTCTGAATAGCTGTTGCGCCACACACTAAAATCATACTTGGCTTAACAGTTTTAATTTCCGCCAGAAGATACTCTCTACAATTAACTGGTGCGTCAGCAGGAAATTTCTGTCCTTTCTTTTTAGGCACTGCACATTTAATTGCAGTAGTGTAATACACCTCATTTTCTTTATACGGCATGTTAACTTTCTGTAAGGTATCTTTTAATACCTGTGCACCGGCACCTGTCATCAACTGACCACGAACACATTCTGTGGCTATAGGAGATTCTCCAATAATCATTAAACCACTAAAGTTCGTAAGTGCCTTAATACGATTGTGTAATTGCGTACCATTGATCTGTGGATACTTATTACAATTACAATTTACACAACTCATTCCGCATCACTTCCTTTCTAATAAATTGCTTGTTCCTGGAATACTTAGATCCCTTAATAACCACATTGGTCATGCAGCCACCTCCTGTATAACAAAAAATCTGAAATTGCTTATATTATTATAATATAAGCAAATTTCAGATTTTTAACGGGTCAGATATTACAGGAAATAAATACCCCTCTCAGTATTCGGATCCCCGATACTATTCCACGCTGCGATATTGTATGCAAGCCACATTTCGCTGCACTGTCCCTTCTTGAAATCGATCGGATCCTTGTCCGGACGATCATCATCAGAGAATCTCATTGAATGACGAGCATATACATAAGGGATAGCAGAATCACAAGATCTGATCTTCGGAATGATCCCCTGTTCGGATGCCTTATTACACATCAGCACCTCAAGCGGCGTTTTCCAACAACCCAGAAGATGCAACTCCCACTCACCGAGATGAGGTACACGATCCTGCAGATTACTAATAGCAATAAGTCTACCATCACGTTCCTGGCAGGTATCGATTAGATGCTTAGGAATACCTATAGTAGAGATGTAAATACCAAAGTCACTGATAATACGTACAGCACAATCCAGCCAATCATCCATACTATTACCCTGAGGAACAGCCATCAGACGGAATCTGTGATCAAGCATATCATGCTGGATATAATAAGTGATCGCTTCCTTGATAGCGTTGTACGTACCATTGTTATCCTTATACAGATCCGGAAGAATGATCTCATCCGCGTGAATAATGTCCGCTCTACGAACGCACTCTTCAAAAGGCATCGGCTTACCTTCAATGATTCCATTATCCAGGATCAGAAAAGAATCCGGCTTACGTTTTTCACGAAAGAACTTCGTGTAATCTTCATAATCTTCTTCACCTACGAAGCATGCTAACGCCATATGAATATCCGCATCCTCTGTCATATTCAGATAATTCTGCGGCACAATACTTGCCATTTTAACCATAATTTTTATCCTCCATTACTTATCTGGCTCTTCAGCCGATCTTTAAAAACGGGAGATTACAAGAACCTCCCGTTCGCTTGTTTTTATTTGTTACTTATTACATAATGTCGTAAATGCCATTGGATTCAAAAGCAATCTTACGATCGATACAGGTTCCACAAGTTCCACAAGGCACTTCTTCACCTTCATAACAGCTCCATGTATGTTCAAACTCTTCATGAGTCATTCCCATGTCCAAACCAGCTTTTACAACGCCTGCTTTATTAAGATTCCACCAAGGAGCTTCCAGCTTTACGTGCTGGCCAGTTCCTTCATAGATAGCCAATGCCTGTGCATCGATAAATACCTTAGTACAATCAGGATAAGCACTACCTGCAGCATCATCTGCATGAGCGCCGTAAAGAATTATATCTGCTCCGAGCTGATAAGCTACCGCAGCAGCATATGCAAGAAACAGTCCGTTTCTAAAAGGTACATATGCAGACACAGTACCGGAACCACCCAGCTCATTAAGCTGCTCTACATAAGACTCATGTTTGATCTCCATTGCAGATCCTTCGAGCAATGCACAACAATCCTTGTTAAAGCGGAACACCTGTGACAGATCTGCATCATACACTGGTACGCCAAGGTGTTTGCACTGCCATTTACAGTACTCCTGTTCTTTAGCGTGCTTCTGTCCATAGAACATACTCAATGCCATGACGTTTTCTGCACCATATTCTTTAACAGCCTTGTACAAAAGTACTGTGGAATCCAATCCGCCACTAGCAAGTACAATCGCCTTACTCATGTTTGTGCTCCTCCTTTTTCTGATTCTCCTTAGCCTGCTTTCTAGCCTGGCGACAAGCTTCGCATCTTACCGGATAGCTGAAACCCTTGTTCTTAAACCACTTCTGCTGTCCTTCATTGATTACGAAAGACTTACCACAATCCTTACACTGTCTAGTAATGTCCGCCATGATAACTTCCTCCTTAAATCTTAAAACCCATAAGGGTAAGTGCTTCATTACGTGCAGCTACATTATCTGCAAAACAACCACTAACAGAAGATGTAACTGTACTTGATCCAGGTTTCTTAATACCGCGCATACACATACATGTATGTTCCGCCTGAATAACTACCATGACACCAAGCGGCTCAAGTTCTTCTTTAATGGCATCTGCAATCTCATTTGTAAGACGTTCCTGCACCTGTAACCGTCTTGCATAACATTCTACCAGTCTAGCCATCTTGCTCAAACCAACAACACGTTCTTTAGCTACATATGCAATGTGAGCTTTACCAAAGAACGGAGCCATATGATGTTCACACTGGCTGTAGAATGTGATATCCTTAACAATTACAAGACCGTTTGCATAAATGCTACCCGGATCTTCATCCTCATCATGAAGCTTTCCAGCATCAAAGGTTTTATTAAGAATATCGTGTGGATCCATTTCATATCCACCAAAAAGCTCTTCATACATAAGAGCTACCCTCTTGGGTGTTTCGAGAAGTCCTTCTCTTTCCGCATCTTCATTTGGAATTGTTTCCAAAATCATCTTTACGGCTTTTTTCCTCTTACTGAGCTGCTCATCTAACTCAGCACGAGGAACAATCTGTTTGTCTGCGTACATTACTTCACCTCCACGATTTTATGTAGTTGAACACCGACACGTAACCTTGGATCAGCTGCTGCAATCTCGATGCACTTCTTCCACATGTTCACCATATCAGAACCCTCAGGCTGTAACCAAATGTTTCCCGCATACAGCTTTCTCACTCCACTCGGTATCGCTTTCTCTGCATCGAACGTAGAAGTCACAACATATTTGAGTTCATTAGGTCTACAATGAGGACTAATCTTATAATCAGCATCCTCTTTAGGTGAACATGTAATCCAAGCTCCTTCAGGTGTTTCCTGCGTACCATTGGTTTCAATCGCCACGCTAAAACCCTTAATAGAAAGCTGGTCTACAAGATCCTGTAACATCGGCTGGATACAAGGTTCGCCGCCGGTGATAACTACCAACTGTACATTGTACTTTGAAACTTTTTCGACAATCTCAGGAATGGACAGATCCATCTTTGCACGGTTTCCCCAAGATTCTTTTGTGTCGCAAAAGTCGCAATGTAAATTACAACCCTGTGTACGAATAAATACACAAGGCATGCCAAGGTGAAGTCCTTCACCCTGGATGCTTCCGAAAATTTCTACTAACTGCATTTTACACCTCCGCGTATGATGTAGGAGTTTCATATACTCTTACGTGAACTTCTATTGGAAAGATATTCTGTTCATTCAGGTGCTCTTTTATCAGTTCCGCGAAGTGAATCGCCATATCTTCTGCTGTAGTTCTTCTCGGCATAATGTAATGACGCATATTGAACTTTTCAGCCCATTCAAGTAGTTCGTTTTCAGCTTCTTTTCTAAATACTCCGGAACTAAAAATAACAGCATGATCAAAACGAGACTTAATACACTCTTCGATTGCCGCTTTAAGATCCTTAAAATCAATCACCATATCAGAACTAGGACCACCTTCAATCTGGTCGCCATAGATCTTAATAAAGACACGATAAGTGTGTCCGTGAAGATTCTTACAAAGTGCCTCATGTCCTGTCAACATGTGAGCACAGTCAAAAGTTACTTCTTTACTTACTGTTACTCTTCCCATGTGACATTTACCCCCTCAGCCATTTCTGAAGAGCCATATGCTTTTTTATACTTGAGGATCTCTTCACAAACACTTGTTACCAGATCCTGATAAACATCGCTATCAAGTGGGCACGCGGAAGTATCCACTTTAATAACCGGCATGCCGATAACATTCATATAATAAAGCCAATGCTCATACTCAGCCACGATCTGCTTCAGTTCATCTACCTCAACATAATCATCCTTCCAAGCAATACTTCTCATTGCCAGTTCAGTCAGATTAGCGTATACATACACGAATACAGTATTCACTTTCTGCAGCTCTTTCAGAACAGATACAAGATCCTGATAATAATCCTCTTCAAGAGGAATATTTTTAACCTTGCTGTAAATCAGCTCATCCGGATAATAAAACCGATCATAAATAATATCAATCTGACTATTCAGCAATTCCTTAGCTAATTCCGGTTTGTTTTCCTGTCGATAATCACATTTGTGATACTCCATTCCAAGCTGTTCTGCGATGATCTTTGTGAGGGTTGTCTTGCCGGCACCATCAGGTCCTACAAAAATAACATTCACTGGTGCGTTCTGCGTATTCAGAATGCGTGCCTGAAGACACTTATACCACGGAGTGTCTTTCAGCTGAGCTTCACGTGCATGACGGTCAGCACTCATAGCAACATTAAAACCGCCGCCATGGAATCTATGAGACAGTTTAGCTCTGTTCAGAGCTGCTACATCAGCCATATCAATACCAGTAGTGGTGGCAATAGCGGAAACATACCACAAAACATCGCCAAGCTCTTTTGCTAGCTCCATCTTGTCTAATTCTGTATCCTTATGAAAAATTGCGTGCTTGAGAAGATCCAGTACTTCTCCTGACTCTCCTCCGAGACCCATTGCCCAATCAAGCAATCTTACGCTCTGAGGTGTCAACTGTCTTACAGGCTTAAAAATGCCTCTTGATTCTGCTTGATACTCATTAAACATATCAAAACCTCCTTAATTGTCTCCGCCGAATATAAAAAGAAAAGGCAGCGGGTGGATGGTACCCACTGCCCTCCTTCGGCTTGTTTCGTCACATCGCCGTGACTGGATTAGCCCAGAAACGAAGTTTCCATAGAATTTGCAGCAAGAATCTCGCGAACGTTGTTACGCTTCTCACCTTTGTACTCACCCTTCTTCTGTGTCTGAATACCAAGGGTAATACGACACTGACGATTGATGATCACGCCGCTGTCTGCAAACTTGCTCGGATTGAAGCTTGCGCTGTCCTCTTCCGGAACGACTCTGGTAATAAGCTGCTTAAGACGCGGAAGTGCATACTTAGCACCTTCACCAGTGAGCACATAGTAATCAAAGATCTTTCTGTCGGCGAACTCACCATCAAGGATACTATACACGCATTTGATCATCGGAGATCCAGATGACTGAGAAGTCGTAAACTCGAACTCCTCCACGATTGCGTTGTAGGTACCTTTCGGAAGCACCTCAAAAGCGCTTGACTGCTCTTCAACCTCATTGAGATTGAAAACCATGCCCTCAGTGTCTGTGGAAGCGGTAACACCTGCTTCGTTTGCTGCTGGTCCTAAATTGAACTGTTCCATAAAAAACCTCCTACTCCTTCCTTACTGCCCGTCCGCCACCCACTAAATAATTTTTTCTTACGCACTTTACGTAAGAGTACTGGGAAAGGGATCTGCCCCCTAATTCTTTACGCTTCCGCGTAATGTTTTAACTAGATAAACTACCCAGTTACCTTTCAATCAATCAATCACCGAAAGGATCAAGAAATCAAATCATTGATTTAATCTCTATAATAATATAATATAGATAAAAATCTTATTTTTAACGGGTGAAATAGCTTTTTTAAAATTTATTTTATGCATTGTCCAGATCGTAAATGGACTTCATGCTTGGATTATCAATATAGGAGGATTTCATATTGCTACCAAAACGGTGCTTTGCTGCAATATGTGCATTTCCATATTTTCCTCCTACCATAAACATCCTTCGAGTTACTAAACCACCCTCAAGTGGAATTGTAGTAAGATAACCTACACAGTCAACCAAACCTCTGACATCGCCGGCAAGCTTACCAGGAAGAAGTGGCGTATAATACCAATTCTTCGTAGCATCCTGATCTGTATCCTGACCACAAATAAAGAGGCTATTTACAGGAAGATCACGAAGTCTACGAACAAGAAACTGAATCATCTCTCTTGAACGACCCCATTCAGCAAACTGTGCCTGATCAGGTTCCTGATCAATACGCTGTGTAAGAGGATCAATACCGAGCAGCTGATACATACAATACTTCTGTGCCTCAGTAAGTGAATCTGTAATTACTGTGCGGATCATCTTCGGAGTAGGAATAAGCTGTTCAAGCTGTGCATCATCCTTGCAAATAGCTGCCGGATAACCTTTGATCTGCGCTTCCAATCTACGAAGATTCTTAATATCATTTGCATCGCGGAATTTCACATGAAGTTTAAGGAACTCATAAATGTTAGCATACTGCTTAAACGTCTGCACCGGAATAACCATAATGTGTGCTGCAACATCCACACCCTGCTGCTTGCCCTGTTTTACCAGCTGCTTAAGACCCTTTTCACCGCCCTCAAGAGCGATATAAAGGATATCACGATAATCTTCTACAAATACCGAAGTACCTGCAAAATACGTTTTACCTACACCGAAATCTCCATAAATCAACATGGACAACCAATCAGTTGCAAAATCCAGATCTCTTGCAATAAACGGATTGTTTGCGGAAACTTCTACTACAGGTTTTACACCTATTGCTGTTTCGTGTGCCATTGATACATTACCAGATAAACCAGCCATTATTCATCCTCCTCATCACCATACATAAATTTAAAGCCATCATTATCTTCCTGATCAGCTCTACTCTCTAATTCAATCTTCATACACTCATCCATAGCCAAGATTTCATCTAACTCTGGTACGCTCTTGCCTTCAGCCGCAAGCTTCTCAGGCCAAGGAATATTTTCACGCCAGGGATCTAAATTACCATCCTCATTACGAGGCCTCTGTTCAAAATTAACCATAAACTCCGAAATAGCAGTCTCATCTTTACGATCCATAGCTAAACAAAGATCTCTGCAAGGACAATCCCAGATACAATCTCTTGTAGGTGAAGGATAACAATACAGATCCTTCCACAACATCTGGCGTAATTCACCCAAAATATGTTCTTCAGTAGATACGATCTGCTCAGGAGTTCTCTTAACAAAATCCCAACGAATAAAACGATCACCTTCCGGTGATTCGATAGACGCCATATGATTCAAAAACTGAATCAACTTATCCGGAGCATCTTTAACAGAACCATAATCGTTAATAATTTCCTGCTTCAACAAACTATAAGTAGTTTTCTGTTTCTTATCAACAGACAACTCACCATTCTTAAGTCTCCTGGGTTCCTGCACTGCTTCCTTAGTTAACTGCAGATAGATAAAACCATAAGGACGAATACCAAACCATTTTTCAAACGCCCATAAATAAGCACTGATCTGATCATCTGTATCAAGCTTATTAGTATCAGCACCTTTGGCCGTTTTATAATCCAGGATCCAATAACGTCCATACTTATCACATACTATTTTATCCATAGTTCCGTGATAACATACAGGAACAATATCATGTACTTTGCCATCAATTACAATATTCTTATCTTCTGGCTCTACAAAATATGTTTCTGCAATATTACCATCCACATCAACAGCTACCCAAGTATTCAACGGCAAAATAAAACTCTGCTCTACCGCGTAGTTCATTGAAGCTGTTTTCTTTGTCGTATGAGGATCAAATAACTGATGTGTTTCCGGATCTACATAGGCTGTTTCAAAACCAGTAACATCATTATGTCTTTTATACCAAGTCAAATAATAACTCAGCATAGCCATACCAAGCTCATAATGTGCTTCAGCTCCCATAGGAAGTTCATCTGTAGGAAATGCCTGGTAATATGCCCAGAACGCCTTACGAGGATCACCAAATTTATTTTCTCCGTGATAATCCTCCATACTAAAATGAATCGCAGAACCAAACCAGAAGTTAATATTCTGCTCTGTACCTTTGTGCTGCCAGTTACCTCGCAGCGAGGACTGAAAGTCCCATTTTCTCAAACATCTACGAAATGTTCTTCGATCAGACGTTCGAATCGTGAAATGACTTATATTACTCATCTCATACCTCCTAAAAAGATTTTTTATAGAAGTGAGCTTCTATATTATTATAATATAAAAATAAAAATGATTTTTAACGGGTGACAAGCTTCATATTATTTTAATACCTTAGCTCGAACAGCCTTCAACATCATTTGATATTGCTGCTCTGTACCTACGATCCAATTACTTGCGTTATTCTTATCATTAAGCCGCTCTTTCACATTCTCATCTACAGTTCCTTTATGAAGAAGATAACGACAATTTACAAAGTTTGTCTGTCCAAGTCGACATAATCTATCCTCAGCCTGTGAATTCAAATTAAAATCCCATTCATAACCAAGGAAGAAACAATCAGAAGCTACAGTTGCATGAAATGAAGCTCCGGATTTAATTACACATAACAACACTTTATTATTTGACGGATCATTCATAAATCCCTGCCACTGATTCGCAAACTCAGAGGGTTTTAAACCACCTGTAATTGTATATATCTTAGTTCCTAATCCCATACCATGTACAAGATCTGCAATTAAAGGAATAGCTTGTCTAAACGGAGTAAAAACTACAAAAGGTTTATTACTCTCTAACAAATACTTACCTTCTTCCTTTAGGTAATCAAATGCGGCACCATCCTCATCAATACCTAATAAACGAGGCGTTACTAAAATCTGTCTTGCTCTTAACATAGCAGACATAGCATTTTGTGTAACTACTAAAGTATCTTCATCGTCATATAAAAATTCTTCCAAAATATCCTGGTGCGCCTTAGCTTGCTTTTTAGTCATTTCCAAACTAATTGGCTGCCTCTGCTTACCGGGCAAATCTTTTAAAACCTCACTCTTTAAACGTCGAATCATATATCTATCCAAGATTTTCCGAAAACCTTTTATATCCCTAGGATTACGTTCAATTTGTTTACCAAATGCTGTATCTGTTACAATACAATAAGCATTTACGAATTGCCAATAATTCTTAAACACTGTGGGATCTACTAAATGCAAAGGTGCATAACAATCAATAACACCTTGTCTTATTGGCGTACCAGTGAGTAAAAAGAACCATTTAACTTTACCGATATACTTAGAAAAGTTATCATAGGTCTTAGTTTTATGATTCAATAAACCTGCTTCATGAATTTCATCCGCGATAATACCCCTCCAAGGTAATACAGATCTAAGTTCATCCAACATCCCATAAGTAGTTATGATAAACGGAAAGAACTCAATCTCTTTGAAGCCATTAAGATCAAGTTCAGTCAGTTTTTCTCTCTGTTTCTTTGTACCTGCATAAATAAGGCTATCCATATGAAACCATTTCTGAATCTCATCCTGCCACACATATAGTGCCTTTTTCGGACAAACAATTAAGATGTGTTCCGGATAATCAGCCCTTTGTAAATTGATATCCGCAAAGAGATCCTTAGATTTCATTACTGCGGTAACAAGTGTGGATACTGTTTTACCTAAACCCATATCATCGTAGTTTAGGTTATGCGTGCGGTGCAACATGATCTCAATACCCTCTTTTTGATAAGAACGTAATTGATCCCACACTTCTTTTAAAGTGTCATCAATTTGCATTATTCATCATCCTCCTCTTCATCATCATTCTCTTCAAACCAATAATCGTGACAGTCACGGCATTCATCTTCAAACTGTTCAAATTCATCATCTGTTAAAACAGCGCCGCAATGTTTACATGTTGGCTTAGGATAGCATTCCATACAGCCATCACATTCTCGGTTACTTCTGATACACATATAAGCCACGGTAAATTCCTCCTTATTGTAAATATAGCTTTATATTATTATAATATCCAACGAAAAAAGATTTTTAACGGGTAAAAAGAAAGGACGCAAACTCCCTCAGGACTACCCGCCCGGGAGAGCTTACGCCCACTCTCTTTAACCTCTGCAATTAAAAGCTAGATGCATCAATATCATTTCTATCCACCATATACAAGCTGGAAGAATATACAGCATATATACCGCAGATAAACAAAGTTGGTATTGGTAATATAATTAAACACAATATAAGAAGAATTCTTTTCACGCTCAACCCTTTCTGAGTTATTCTTCTTCCGACTCAATGACATCTACTGGGTAATCTTCATACCATCTTGTATCTGGACCTCCATAAACAAAAGTAGGTATATTGATCACTTCGTAACATTCGTCGAAGCTATCAGTACCTCCAATAATGTGATGTATCGGTGTGGCACCTTTATAGATTCCAATAATGTCATTTGTTTTATCCACCATGATGAACCAATCGTCGGCATCATAATGAAGTTCCTCAGCATCCATCTGGTTAAATAAACTTTTATAATGTATATACGTAGTACTACTATACACAATAACCATGATGAGGCTACATATAACAATTGAAATACACACTATGCCAAACCTTCGCATTACATAGATTTCCTTTCTGCTATTTCTGCCATCTTGGCCTCATTTAATCTAGTATCACCGTGTACTCGTGAATATGACAAGTATCCATTCATACGATCGATCTTAGTTAAATTACGGCTACCACACTTAGGACACACATCCATTTCGAGTTCCTGATGTCCACAATCATCGCAATATGCAAGAGACAGATTTACACCCTCATAATAACCAAGTTTCATAGCTCGTCTAATAAGAGTTTTAATAGCCTCAATATTGTAAGAAATGGGATATCTTACATACTGGATCTTACCTCCATTACAATAATTCCAAAATCTGCCTTCCAGATCCTGCTTTTCAATGGGGGTAATATCTTCAGTAACATGGCAATGGAATGAATTACTTACATAAGGACGATCAGATACTTTATCTACTACGCCATAAAGCTGCCTAAATTGTTCAATCTGCAGACCACAAAGATTTTCTGCCGGTGTACCATAAATAGCGTAAAGCCAGCCATCTTCTTTCTTGAACTGATTTACCTTATCATTGATATACTTCAGAACATCTAAAGCAAACTGACCATCCTCTACTAAAGATTTACCATTATAAAGTTCCTGAAGCTCATTCAGTGCCGTAATACCAAATGAAGCTGTCATAGGTTTTAACAGCGGTTTAATCTTATCTGTCGGCTTAAGATGGCCGCCGTAAAAGCCCCCTTCACAATAAGCAACAGGATTTGTACTTGCTTTCATATTACCAAGATATTCGTAAGTACGTTTATGAATACCACGGATCATTTCCAGATAATAGTCAAGTACTTCATAGAAATCCTTACCTTCTTTACGTGACTTGGCTAAGATCATCGGAAGATGAAGCGAAACCGCGCCCACATTAAAACGACCAACAAATACAGGTTTATCATTCTCATCTGCAGGTGTCATGCCGCCTCTTTCATACCAAGGAGAAAGAAAAGCACGACAACCCATAGGAGAAATAACTCTACCATATTTTTTATACATCTCTGGTACGTAACCTTCTCCTGTAAGAGAAAGCCAATCAGGATACATAGTTTTAGAAGAGCACTCTACACCAAGTTCAAACAGATCAGCATTTACTCCACCAGGTCCATGAAGTTTTTCATCATATAGAAATACCAATTTAGGGAATAAAACAGGTTTTCTATTTCCCGGCTTACCTTCACCACGCATATGAATCTTTAAGAAAGTGGTAGTAGCTAATTTACCAAAAGGATCAGTAGCTAAACCAAAAGTCATAGTAATGAAAGGATAATCACCTCGGCTGGATCCTACAGTATTCAGTTTCATCTCAATGCCCTGCCAACCCTGTTCAAAATCTCTTTCTACTTTCCACATTGCATGATTATCAGCAAAATCCGCCAATTCTTCCTTGTCTTCAATACCAAGACTTTCTGCAATACTCATATAATCATTGTAGTAATACTTATAAGACTTTTCAGCATAATAGCTGGCGGTTTTATCTACTTCTGGCACTGTAAAACCACCGTACTGCTGCGCTGCAGTAGATAATATGATATCCCCTAAAACATCAAAGAAGGTGTCCAAAAATCTAGGTTCTGTATAAAAAACATTACCCATTTCAAATCCCCCCTTAATAACTGAAGCAGCATCAAATAGGCAGCAATTCATGGTATCAAGTCTAGCAGACTGATCATGAATATAAATATAACCATCTTTACAAGCCTGCAATTCATCTCTAGTCATGAAGAACTTTCTATAAAGACGTTTATTCAGCTCATTAAAGATAAGACATCTTTTCGTAGCAACTAACGTACTATCAGAATTACTATTTTCCTTATCTCCGATAAAACGGATCTTCTGACTGGCCATATATACGGCGTCCATTAAATGTACAAAGTCCATCTTATAATTACGATAATCTCTGTACGATTTAGCAATAACTGGATTAAACTTTTCCAAAGCTTCTTCTACCATGTTATGCATATCAGGAACGGAAATCTTAGATACATTTCTGATAAATAGATCAGCCTCAACGTAAGATACAATAGTGTTCTGATCTTCTTCAGTAAGATCAATCATAACTCTAGCCGCAGATTTAGTTACCGCAGCTTTAATCTTATTGGCATCATATTCTTCCAATGTACCATCTTTTTTAATTATCTGCATATAATACAATCGCTCCTTTTTCTATAGTTTTCTGCACATCAATGACTCTCTGATTTGTACTGCCGGCCCAGTGATACTGTTTATCCGCCAACTTATAATCAAATTCGCCATCAACAACTACATCTACTTTGCGTACTAGATAAGCAACTTCTTCATAAAGATAACCAGTGTATAACCAGATTGTTTTGGTATTACCATATGCCTCTCTAATATCATCAATTAAATGTAGTACAGTTGCTCGATTAGCTGGATGAAGCGGATCACCGCCGGAAAAGGTTATACCAGAAATATAATCCTTATCTAATGTATCCGCTAATTCCTGCCAAGCTTTATTATCAAACTCTATTCCTCCATTTGGATCCCAAGTAATAGGATTTTGACAATCTTTGCAGTGATGTTCACATCCTGCAACCCATAATACAACACGTATGCCGGATCCATTTAACATATCGGCCTTAGTAATATTATGATATTTCATTTTGCCTCCTTACCGTATCCACTTATTATATCCTTCCTTATTGGATACATAATCATACCAAATAGATACAACCTCTTTGCACTTCGGATGTGGCGCACCAGTCGTACCATGGTATCGTAAATCAAAAATATGCTGCCATTCCGCAAGATTAGCCGTAATGACAAGATCCGCCTTTAAACATGTTGGTAATGCATCTCTTGCAATCTGAGGTGTACATCCTGCCTCAATAAGACCAAAGTATGCCTTTTCTGCCTGTTCCATTGCCTGCATCCAAATAACTTCTGCTGCAATACTCATGCCAGAAGGTTTAATACATACGATTTCATTACCAAATTTGCCTTTGGTGTAATTACAGTATCTAGTGGATTCCTGCGCGAAACTTACAGGTCTGTGTCTTACAAGTTCATGAGTTACTCCACGGTCACAGGTAAATACCCCAGTAAGATAAAGATGTGCTCTTGCCTCTTCTGCGGAAAGATTAGGTAATTGTAAAATCTGTTCCTGACTAAGAATCACCTCAGGCATTCGTCTACTGGGAATAGAATCCGGACGAGGAAAGAGGATATTATACATCTGTTCATCCATGCCCATATACATATAAGCCTGAATTCTACTGATATCCTGCCATTCGGCTTCATTCCACTGGTACGGATTGAATAACATGATCCAGGCACGTACATTACCTGAAATAAGAAATCTATCTACTGCACCATTTAAAGTGACATTTAAAAATGTTCCGTGACCTAAACTCTTAACACGTTTTGCCAAACGTTCAGTTACAGATACACAAATTGTTGCATGTTCTAACATAGCAAGATGCTGCCTCTTAACAAGACCCTCAACAAAGCTAAAGCAAGACGTATCTGTTATCTTGTCTTCTGACTTATAACAAATACGTCCGCACTTTTCGATCTTCTTCAGAATATTAGCATCTGCCAACTCAACCGCGTTAGCATTTACTACTTTCATTACTTCCTCCAATAGTATGCAAATATAGTGTGATCGATGGTTGTGTAGGTTTCTCTAGTGCCTAACCAAGTACTATCACAAGAGGTAGAATAGAAATACAATACTCCTAATGGTACAATAGATCCATTATCCAAGATATCCCTTGCAGCCTCCCATGATTCGTCTGATGGTTCACAATCAATTGCCCTTGAACCGTCTTCACGTGGAATGGTTACACTAAATTGATATACACCGTTCTCCTTTTGCCAAATAACCTGTTGTAAGCTATTCGGAAAATCTTCAGATGCACATCGATTTAGTACTACACTAGCTACACAAAGTTTACAGTAATAAGACTCAATACCAGCTTCAGATTCAATAACCTGTGCTAACAGTGTAAGATCTTCAGAACAGTAATCTTTTGAGAAGTTAGTATATCGTGTATACGGATCCTCGGTTGTTTCTTCTACAACAGTTTCTTCTGATTCCCATTTCGCAGTTACTTCATCGACATAAGCAGTTAATTCAGCATCTTCCATCATTTCTTCCTGATGTTCTGCTTCATATTCTTCTTTTGGAATGCTGTGTACATTTCCCTCAGAATCTACTATGTCAATATAATACATATCATGTTCATCCTGAATTTGACGCAGGTATTTAACTTCCTGATCTCGATTCTTCTTCTGCTCCTGCGGAATAATTACTGCACAAAAGATAATCCAAGCGATTACCACTATTACCGCAAATATTCTAGCTAATGTAGATTTACGCAATGATGTCACCCCCCTTCTTAAAGAATAAAAGGAAATAACAACCATGACGTATAGCATCTCGTGCATGGCGCATACCAGGTTCCCAAAAACCCCACTGCTTTAATTTATCATCGGTACAAAAGTTCTTTGCTGTAACTGCCATCTGCTTGTGGGTTGGAATATTGTACATCTGGCTGTATGTTTCAATTGCACCTATAAGACGCAATGTGAACACTGGATTAAAAGTATGTCGCTCTAACTTATGAGCGTACACCTTATAATCTTCATATAAAATGAAATCCGGCTGCTCTGTCTGCAGTAACTGTAACACTCCTGAAACATCAATGTTGTTGTCGTCATAACAATTCTCTACCTGACCATAATGATCAAGCTTGCCATCGACGAAAGTACACCATCCAGTTGTCTTACCCGGATCAAAACAAATAAGCTTATGTGGTACTTTATGTGAACCACGTAAGCGCTCGAATAATTCTGAAAACGATAATGTCATATAATCCCACATCCTTTGAAAAAGCTCATCCATGACTTTCGCGTGACGTGTTTTTACATTCTGAATAGATACATTTGATCCCTTGGCTAATTGAGATAACGTCATACGACGCTTCTGTGAATCTTCCATAGCCACATCCATCACATAAGCAAATTCTAAACGCTTCCACTCTTCGACATTTAACTTCGATTGGGAATTACGTCCTCTTTCGGCTATATCACTGATTACCGGCTTAATAATGTTGTTAGACATGAAGTCCAGCTCATTATCTTCAATAAACTGATATAAAGCCTGTTCTGCTTTCTCATCATAAATGACCTCGTCATTTCTTACTCCGTCACCATCGGAATCTTTAGATACTGCATCAAGATATACCCACTGACCACCATCTACCTGCGCTTCAAACTGCTTCATGCGTTGTACATAATCCTGCTGTATTGCTCTTTCAATACAAAAACCAGCGTAACTAGAAAATGGTACATTAGTCTCCAACTTGTACGTTCTGGATGCACTAAGTAATCCCATGCATCCAATCTGAAACTGATCCTCAGTGTACGGTTTATACTTAGCTAAAACTGTATGTACTAACTTGATGTTTAACTCAACCACCCTGTTGTACATTTCAATAGGTTCAGCATTACCTTCCTTAACAGCTTGATAACAAGCCATCGTCTGTTGTTTGATCCATTCGGTGTTATTACTCATTCTTATTTACCTCCGTGTCTTCTTCTAATTGAATGATCGCGTGAAAGACACCAAAGTTCCATGGAACTTATCTTATCTTTCAATATAATTATAAGCGATTTTTTCAAAAATATCAAGACGAATTTTTTGTATAGGCGTTATTCCGGTGAATTAAAGAAATCCTCAAACAGCTCCGGATGCTGATCCATATAAGCTTCTGATCTGGAAATAAGATCATCTACCTGTTCTGTCGTAATTTCTCTAGCATCTTTTGACTTCTGCAGATTACACAATGAATGTGCACATCCAACATTCGTAAAGTCATCAACTCCACCCATAACTACCGGAAGTAAATGTTCAATATGAATATCTCTATCATGTGCTATCGGTTTGCCGCACAAAATACAGATAGGACGATCACCACCTTGTTTATCTCGATCTATAAGCATCTCTAATGTGTACGGAATACCAGCATTCTTAGCTAGCATGTATTTTCTCTTCTCATGACTCTTCTTCATAACCTTCTTGCCTTTAGAAGATTTATGATATTTATGCTGCTGTGCTAGAATCTTTTCTTTATTTTCCTGGTAATATTGCTTACTACGCGAAAGCTTTTCTTCTCTACGCTCCTGATACTTTGCTTGATACTCAGTAGATCCTTTTAATTTGTCATAGGACTTTTTGGAAGTCTTCTTTTGACAATCTTTACAGTTACCTGTGCAATTAAGTGTACTACGGCTATTTCTATTGAATAAATACAACTTCTTAAACTTACCGCAACCACCACATCGTTTATAACCCTTTGGGATAGTATCTCCTACATTCAGCTCAAGAACATCTGGTTCTACTTTGTATGCCACGATTTCATCGGGAGTTAAATAAATACCAGCTTCCTCAAGTCTGATAATTCGGATATCCTCTTCAATTCCAACCTGAGACATGTTTATCCTCCTTTTTTACTTAGTTGGCTCCAACCTTAATAATAAAAAAGGCGGATTAGCTTTTGGCTAACCCGCCGCGGAATAGATCAACAATAAGAATTATCGTGCATCTTCTGCAGTGGCATCCTCATCAGCTGCTTCAGCATCCTCTGCCGGGATCTGAATTGCCTTGAGAGTTGCAATAGCATCTGCAAGTGCTTCCTCATTGTCTGTCTTGCCGATAAAGTTCTCAACAGCCTTGATAGCATCCTCGAACTTCTCCTGCTCGGTCTTCTCAGTCTTAGTTGCCTGCCATACAACACTATATGGTACGCCAAGCTCCTTAGCGATATCACCACGAGATACACCAGCAGCTGCCTGCTTTCTGATATACTCCGCACGAGGCATCTCAGTGCCATCTTCAAGCGTTACAGTGTACGTCTGACGAGTACCCTCAGCGTCCTTAGTAAGACCATATACAACACCATAGCTTACATCAAGGATCTTAGCTACATCGCCACGAGACATGCCGGCTGCAACTACTTCCTGGATCCACTCATTACGTGCCTTGTCAGTAAGTTCATCCTCTGCGTAAGTGATATCAGAAGCTTCGCCATTGACGAAAGTAACCTGAGCTCCGTCAACTTCCTTGATCTCAACACACTGATTATCAGCGTTAACCTTGATAACAGCATTTACTGCGCTGCGGCCACGAGAACCACCCTCAGCCTCATTCTGCATGTTCACTGTTGCACTGTAAACAACACGGTAATCAAAACCATACTGCTCTGCAATCGCCTTACGGCTCATGTTCTCATCCACGAACTTCTCTCTGATGAATGCGGCACGGGATCCTGTAGATCCATCTGCGAGCTCATATGTCTCACGCTCTCTTGTTGCCTTTACTGTCTCCGGTGCATTGGTAGCTACCTGCTCGTTTGCGAGAGCCTCTGCTCCCTCGAATTCTGCTGCAAAACTTGTGTTTTCCATGTTCTGGACCTCCTTAAAAATATAAAATGTAGTTACTACGATTGATAGATTATCTATCGTATATTATTATAATATTGAGATTTTTCTTATTTTTAACGGGTAACGAAGAATTTTTTAAAAAATTTTTTATCCCGATTGCCCCAAAGAGCCAATAAACAAATGCTACGCAAAAAGTACAATGCAAAACCCTCTGGATCAGCCCGCCGGGCACAGCTTAGCCCTGCTCTTTTGAACCATCAAGAAAAACTAACTACCGAAGGTGAGTACCAAATTGTAATTTAAAACCCGTTAAAAATAAAGATTTTTTGAATATTATAATATTATAGAAATCTTTCTTCGTAAGATTAAAGCTCTATAATCATGAACATAGGAGGTTAATATGCAAGAGCAAACAGATAACAAAAAATCTGTCGGCGGCAAAATTCCAGAGACACTCTTCTGGCAGTTTAAAGAAACTTATGCAAAACGGCGAGAATCTGCAACGGAAGCATTAGAAAATGCCATTCGTCTTTATATTGACGCAGTGGGAATCGAAGAACGGGAGGATGTTATTGATGGAAAATGAATTTCTGAATTTTGTCAGTAAGATCGGGGCAATGAAACCTGCCACGGTTGACGACTCTAAAGAACAGCAAGTTGAAAAGTTACACAATTTACTACTTTCCCCGGATTATGACGCGGAAGAAAAAATTGATGGTTGTCATTATATGGCTTTTGGCTGTAGATTATTCAGCACAGAAGGCTGTGAAAAAACTGACAACTATCCACACATTAGAGATTTTCTGATTCATCTGGGTATGCCCAATTTAATTTTGGATGGTGAAATAAACTTTCCTGGTAAAACAAGTCAGTTTGTTACACGTGTAACTGGAGCAAGTTCAGCACAGGCTTGTGATTTTCAGGAAGATTATGGATATGTACACTATACCATGTGGGATATTTTAAGAACCCCAAAAGGTACATGGTTAATCAATCAGACATATAGACAACGTCGAGCTATCCTGGAACAGTTCTATGATAGATTCATCAAAGGAACTTCTATGGAACAATATATTCATTTAACAGAACGACGTACCATGAATAAGAAACAATTCTACGAAGAGATCATTGCATCTGGTAGAGAAGGTGTTGTTTTGAAGAAAGTCGACAGTCTTTACATCATGGGTAAAAAACCTATGTGGCAGTGGATGAAGCTGAAACAGAAAGACGAAGCTGACTTCTTTGTTACAGGATATGAAGAACCTAAAGCTGAGTATAATGGTAAAAATATTACCGATTGGGCTTATTGGAAAGAAGTTAATGGCATTTTGATGCCGGTAACAAAATATTACTACATGGGCTGGATTGGTGCCATTGAATTTAGTGCGTATGTTAATGGCGAAGTAACCAAGATTTGTACTTGTTCGGGTATCTCAGAAGAATTACGAGCAGAAATATCCGCTAATAAAGCCAGGTATATTAACCGCGTAGCTAAAGTAACATTCATGGAGAAAACGGAAGCTGGTTATCCTAGACATCCTAGATTCGAACAGTTTCATGAAAGTAAAACAGCCAAGGAGTGTACTTGGGAATTAGTGGAGGTATAAAATGATTGATGAAGCAAAACAGTATATAGATCTGGGTTTGCCCATTATACCTGTTTGTGCACATGATCATAAATTCACTACATCAACACATAATGAACGCTGCAAGTGTCCTGGCAAAACGCCCCTAATTAAAGGCTGGTCAGAACACAATCATACATCATTAGCGGATCTAGAGTCTTGGGTTAGATCCTTTAGAACTTTTAATATTGGTCTTCCACTGGGTGATGCAAGCGGCTATTGTGGTATCGATGTTGATGGTGATGAAGGTGTACAATTATTACAGGAAATGTCTAAAGGCGATCTTCCTTCAACTTGGGAATTTATCACTGGTGCGGGTAACAGACTTATATACCGTATCCCCGACGGCATGAAAACAAAGAAGTTCAAACAGACGGGCGATGGAACACATCAAGAGTGCGCCTTATTATGTACAGGACAGCAAACAGTATTACCTCCTTCTGTTCATCATACAGGAAGAGTTTATACATGGGTAGATGATCATAGTCCTTGGGATTTAGATTGTGCTATGGCGCCTAAATGGTTAATCGATAAGATTAAGTTAGAGGATAATGCATTCTCACGTTCATCTTTTAGTATCGATTTAACAGCACCTGTACCATCTACAAACTTTCAATTTGACGCTGATGATGAGTTCGAAGCTAACACTGAATTTGATGACTTCGTACCAGAGAGTGATGTAAAGAAAAATGTCCGCGCGCAGGGTACCACAGGAAAGACTGGTCATAAAATTGTCGTAACAGAAGAACTTCTTACACAACCTATTCCTGAAGGATCTCGTGATAATACGATGACTGCTATTGTTGGTCACTATTGTGCAAACCGAGATCTTCGTAGATTAGGTAAGGACTTTATCCTGGACATATGTCTGAAACATAATGATCAGTATTGTAAGCCACCCTTGGATGAACAGACAATTCGAGATAAGGTAGATTATTTCTTTGAAACAGAAACGTTAAAAGATGCGGAGTATGCATCAAAAAAAGATAAACCTAAATTTGAAGCATCAAAGATGGCTCAAGCCGTATTACAGTATCTTATGAATGGTGGTGTATATTTACATTTTGACCAGTATTCAAAGATCTATTACTACTGTACTACGGATCAGGGTCCTTGGCATTCAACAAGAAACTATTCCCTGATTAACAAGTGGATCCGAGATGTATTAACATCTACGCATTATGGAGATCCTGCATGGGATAAACGTTCTTATGTTGAAGAGACTAGAACTGCATTGGAGGAATACTTCGCGAAACCGTTTGTTACAGTAGATGACTTCGATCTTGGTGCGCATTCATTAGAGTTGAGAGATTATATAGTTGTTAATAACGGAATGGTAGATTGGAAGAAAAAACAAATTATTCCATGGAATCCCGAGTATAAAACAACTATTTCTTTTGATCTGGATTATGATCCTGATGCAACTTGTCCTAGGTTTGAAAAATACTTAACCGATTGGTTACCTGATAATAGTGTTAGAATGGTTATTCAGGAGTATTTAGGATATTGTTTGATTCCTAATACAAACTATCGTAAAGCTCTTTTCTTATATGGACGTGGAAAAAATGGTAAGTCAATGTTGATTGAATTTCTTCAGGATTTCTTTGGAGAACATAGTGCAACATTGTCTTATGATGGTTTGTTTACACGATTTGGTCCTTCACAGTTGAAAGATAAGTTGGTAAATATCTTTGATGATACCACAGTATCTTTCACTAAAGAGACTTCTATCGCAAAGAACCTTATTGCTGGTGGTACTATTTCTGCAGAATTTAAAGGTAGAGATCAGTTCCAATTTCAGAATGTAGCTAGGTTAATTTATTCATCGCAGGAAACTCCTAGAACTAGTGATAACACAGTAGCATGGAGAGATAGATGGTTCTTCATCAAATTTCCTAATGAATTCCGGCCATCTAACAAAGCTAAAACGGAAATCCAGAGAGCATTATTGGAAGAGAGATCCGGCATCTTTAATTGGATGTTAGAAGGATTACGAAGGTTAATGCAAAATGATGATTTCACGAAGAGTGAGGAATTAGCGATGACCACAAATGAATACCAGAGTCAAAATGACAATGTAGCACAGTTTGTAACAAATATATGTGCATATGTTGAAGGTACTCCTGAGAAGGTGGATGTCAATTCACTTTACAAGGTATATGGCATTTGGGCAGAAGCGCAGAGCCTAAGGGGTGTTAGTAAGAAAGTATTTGTACAAAGAATCGTTGATTTGGGTTACAACAAGGCAAAAGGATACATAAATGGTAAGTCCGGCCAGACATATTTTGAAGGTTTACTGTTGAATACAACTTCAGAGGACTACCAGGATATAGCATTCGAGGTATCTATTGCTTTCGCTGCACGCTAATGCTAAAAATTCCTCGTGAAAAATAATTGATTTTGCTATATTATAATAATATATAGATATAATCAATTTCACCCAGGAGGTAATGGTATGAACAACGAAATTCAGAGTATTTGGAAACAGGTAGTTAATTCAGGTCTGATGGATCAGAAATTTTTTGAGAGTAATGTCTCAGAGGAAGAGTTTAACGAGCTTTTGGAGATGGATGATGCGGAACTCATTCATCTCCAATGTGTAGGAGAGGATAACATGTCAGCATATGTCGAAAAAATGACGTTTGATGATCTGCTGAAACTCCCTTTCAATGAAGCACAGAGAGCTATCAATTCCTTCTCCATGGAAAAGCGAATCAAGATCCTGGATGAATTAACTACTCGTAGATCTTATTATTATAACCAGACATCGAAGTATGGTGAGGGGATACCTAAAGATGAGCAGTTATCTCCGGAAGCCTTCAGATCACTCATTGGAAAAATCAAGCACATCGAAATTGTACAGAACTGGTTATACGGAATAGCTTAAGGAGGTAAATATGAGTGATGTAGTACAATCCTTTATCTTTCCACAAGGAGAGTTAGAGGAACGCTGGAAATTAAGACGCCTCATAGAACGGATGATTGTTCTTGATTCACCCAATACGGTTTTTGAAAAATTGGATGCGAAGATCATCAGGGACGTATTTGAAATTGAAAATGGTGGAACCACATTAACAGCTGCAGCAATATCTAATATGTTGTATGCCGGTGGTTATACCACTGAAGAGACTGGCGGATATGCACAAATCAATGGTAACATAAACTTCAGCGTGTTTAATGCACTCGATCGCGAGTCGAAGCTTTTATTAGTCCATTGTATGCAGGATAATAATCCCCGTGCAGCCGCATGTAGAAAAATGTTGTTAGCTGATCGTAATGGACAGACTATTAACATAGACGAACAGACAGGAGATGTTTCTGTCGGTGGTAATATTGATTGGATCCGTGTATGGTTAGAGTTCTTCACTATCAGCCGTTATAATAAGGAACTTCTGATGAGTTCCAAAGTTAAGTGGAAACCGGACAAACGCGCATCCATTGTTGTATTGCACAATTTTTATTGTAACGTGATGCGTTACTACGGCAAACAGCCCGTAACAAGGAAGATATTCAGAAAGTATCTGGAGCAGATAGGAGTCAAGTTCAAAAAGGGTTACGCTAATCATACAAGTGGTGTTTTGTATGCGGAAGGATTATGGATCCCTACAACAAGCGAGAACCAGCAGAAATCTATCGAAGTGGGTTACGCCGTAATTGATTGCGCAGAAGATACAGCATATACACCATATGGTACGAAACCTCTGAACAGTCTGCTTGATCAGAAAGTAATTGTTTATAGGAGGTTAGGATATGACGAATCGCAAGAGCCGAAGATCGAAGCAATTCCAGTCGAAATTGCAGCAGAGGCATCTATCGATGGGCGAGAGACTGAAGTACGAGAGGATGCTCCCGTTCAACCAAAGAAGAGGGTTAAAAAAGAAACCACAGACGTGGTGGGACACGATAGCAGCAGTAAACCGGAAATTAAAACGGTTGAAGTTCAAGTTACCAAAGCTGAAGATGTACAGCGCACCAGTAATGTTGAAGATCCCGAAGACGAATGGGATCCAGATGCAGACACAAGTTACGCAAGCCTCAAAGCAAAAGATCCCAAGCGTAAACCTAGAGCCTTCATCGATTACGATCCCCTCGATAACGCTGCCGCAGCCTCCTTCCTTAACGGAGACCCAGCCGACAACGATGAAGATGGATCTGAAGACGACGGAGATTGGGAAGACGATGGCGACGATACTGTCACAGTCGAAACTGTCTTAACCGCATTGAGAGTGGCCAATAAGATACAGCCGATCACTATGGCATCCTTAAATTACTGGCTGAATAGGATGCATACTAGTTTAACAGAGTTACAAGTAACAGCCGAAGAGTTAATCGCAATGATTTAAGAAAGGAGACCTATATGGCGAAGTATGTCCCGCGCAAAGTAATTAGAGGAGTGATTTATAAGAAGTGCTCTTGCTGTGGTGACTATAAGCCTGAGTCGGAGTTCAGCCTGAAGAACGCTTCACCTGATAAGATTCAGTATTATTGTCAAACATGCAACCGTGCATACTGTAAAGCTTGGGCGAAAGCGAACAGGTAATTTTAGGGAGGATTTCGCGAAACAGACGGAATCCTCCTTTTCTTTTGCTCGCTTGCCAACCCATTGTGCAAGAACAGCCGGGCAGAGCTTAGCCCTATCTAATCGTCCTTTGAAAAAATTTCCTATTGATTTTGGGACGCCCTCCCCTATATAATAAAATCATAGAAAAGATTTGCTTACACACGGGCGCTGGTGAGAACCAGTTAACTTGTAACAATATCTGAGGGAACATTACGAATGAAACACAGCAAGGAGGTGTTTAATTGCAGACGAAAGTACTTAACGCAGATGAACTTGAATTTGACTCAATCGATTTGTACTTTGGAAATGTTTGTGGTGTCAAGTACAATCGTTTCAAAGGATTAGATGGAATACCTAAGAAATTAGACATTGTGAGGGTGATAGTCGTCCAAGATAACACGAAAAAAGAGTCCACAATATGGTCACGATTAGGTTTAGATAAGCCGATTACACATGTAAATGCGGATGTTGATGTGTATTTAGCAGATGGCACATGTGTTCAGGTAAATAGTAGTGACACAAAGTTATTAAAGAAGCTCATGAAGTTCGTGTGGGAAGTGGGTGCAGATCCTCGAGTTAAATTCTACAGAAAGATGCCAAAGGTAGAATTAAACAGAGAACGTTGGAACAGAACACAGTTATAAGGAGGTAGAAAAATGACAGTATATGATGTATTACAGGTAGTAAATGCAGTTCAGTGGATCCGAGTTGAAGACACTGACAGCGGTGAAATCACACTATTCCCGTATGGGAAATATGCCATTTCGATGGAAAAGTTACAGGGGATCGTCGAGTCATTCGAGTTCTTCACAGTAAAAGAAGGTGTAAAACAGTCGTCAGGCATCGCAATTAAGTACTTTTTGTTAAGCAACTATGGAGGTAAATCAGATGGAAGCAACTAGAGGACAATTCGTAAGAGTTAAGAAGGAATTGATTGCGGACTATGAAACACGTGGATACAAACATAAAAAGTCCGGTTACAAGGTAACAAACATTGAGAACGCTGGCGTATTTGTCAGAGAGTTCGGGTACATCATCTTACATAACGACTATGAAATCGTGGAGGGAAAATAATATGGGACAGTGGGATCTGCAGGCAAATGAAACGTCATTGTACTTCAAGAATACAGTCAATGACAAGGTAGTAGAAGATGTTCAGAAGGCTTTACTGAGCGGCAAGGATACAATTTATGTGTCATTCGACGTCATCGGACGTACTTGTCATCAGATATTATCGTACCAGTTGAGGACAAAGTTGATTTCGCTTTATGGTCCCAAAGTGGAAGTAGAGATCGATTACAACTATGTGTGCACCGTTAAATGGCAAACTGAACTAGGTCATAAGATGGCAAAAGAGATGACTACTGGTGCGGGTTGTGACGGTTGTAATGGCGAAGGGTGCAATGGTGGCGGATGTCAGTTCGAACACGAGAACAATCCTGAAGTAGAAGGAACGGAAGAAGACTTCGTGTACTGCATGCAGGATTGCAAGTTGTGCCGCAATAATGTACATAACAACGCGGATGGGGATTGCTATTTGGTAGTAGTTCCTGATCATGGAAAATACAACATAGAAGACATTGATAAGGCGATGAAACGGAGGTAGAACAGATGATACAATGCGTTATTTGCGGAGATGTCTGCGGTCCTTGGGCATTTGTTGAACATATTGGCTTTGTGTGTGAGGACTGTGAAGAAAATGGAAAGTTAAGTGACTTAGTTTCAAAATTGGAAGTAAAACCGGAAGAAACTAAGGAAAACATTAAAGATAGGTAACAAACTCCTATTTGATTGATTGATTGTGCAGAGAAGGGATTTGCGGTTCTACTTTGCTTTCTTGGGTTATAATTAAGATGATCGGGAATGATCAGATTAAATCCGGGACAAAGAATGCCACAGATCCCTTTTCTGTCCCTTAAAATTGGGAGGATTTCAATGAATAGAAGTTTAAAAACGCCTCAAAAAGAATCTAAATTGAGGAGATTTTTGCGGGATTTCTTAAAATGAAGTTAAAAATGGGGCAAAATCAAAAGATTGTGGAGAAATCGGTTTTTATTTTTTAGTATTATTGAAAAAGTAAAAAATTAGGAGATAAATAAGTAAAAGAGTATAGGGGTATAATATATATGGGATATATAATATATAATAAAATATATATAGAAATACGCTCAAATATGAGACACGAATCCCTCCCGATTTTGTCAAAACTCCACAAAATCCCGAGAAATCCCGAAAAATCCACAAAAATATGCGCGGAGCTGGGGTGTTTTCGTGCTAAAAACAGGATTTTTGTGGCGAGAGATAAATGAGTAAATTATTTTTGTGGTTTTTTCCGGGATTTGCGAGGGATACGCTGCGAGCCAAACTGGAGCCAATTCCGAGTGTGCGAGAGACAAATGAGTCACAAGAAAAAACCTCAAATCCCTAGGGATTTGTGGCGTTTCTTGCGGGATTTTCTCGGGATTGTGGGTTTATTTTAAAATTGAGGCGGGAAACTGAGTAAGAGGTCGTAAGAGCACCCGCAGATTTTGCAACTCATTTCTGCTCTCTCTCTCGGGATGCCGCTTTATACCCTTAGTCCGAGAGTTTAGCGCTATTGCTTCGCTTACGGTAGTCAATGCGATACTATGGTGCGATCTCGCGTTAGCGGGGTTTTATGGGCCCTATAATGTAGAATGGGCACTTTGGAAATGGGACTTCGGTTTTTGGGTTAAAGAAGTTGGTGGAGAGTGGATAGTGGATGGAGGACAGTGGTTGTGACATAGGCTTCGCATGTTAGGCGAGTTTTATAGGCGGTCAGGGGGAGCGGGCCGAGATGCGCCTGGGCGCTTGTGCCGGTCGCCGCCGGGCAAAAAGAAAGGACCCTTGCGGGTCCTTTCCCTGTTCGCTTACTCTGCCAAGCATGTCAGGCAAAACACGATGTCGTACTCCTCCTGTGTGAGTTCTTGCTTAAGTACCTCCGCCTTGAGGCTCGGGAACTGTACCTCGTACAGTTCCTCCACCTTCTGCAGCTTTACCCACAGCTCCCCGGCGTGATCCGCATCCAGTGTTACACATCCCATATCTGTGCCTCCTCGCAATAACCCACGAGTTTCTTCAACTCCTCAAGTCCAAGTGTCGTACCTTTACCACAACGCGTGTGATCCTCGTTCCACTCTCTGATGTCGTACTTCGGCTCTCCGCCGTTCCAGCTCACCAGGTTGAACTCCAGGTCCCATGCCGGTTTTCTATCCTTCAGCACACACAGGTGCTCCACAATCTCAAACTTTACCTCTGCGCTCTTACCATAAGCCATTTTCGTGATCCTCCTTGTCGTCTTCACATCCGATGCCACCAAGCATCAATTCCATCATTTCTACCTGCTCAGGACACATCCCCAAGTCTTCCACCATGTATGGATGGCCACAAGAGCCATCCACACATCCGTACCCGCAGTTACTGCTCTTCGGACACTTCATCAGTTCCCTCCTCTGCTGCTCGCTTGGCTGCCTCGAATGCCGCCTTAAAGGTTTTATCCTGCAGTAGATCCACCTGGCCATCTTCCGGCTCGTCGTTCCAATTGTAGGTAATGCTGCCGCGCTCAAGATCCAGGAAATGCTTATTGTCCCCAACTAGGTCCTTCATAACCACCTTACTCTGAACTACCGAGGAGATTACCTGCTGGATGATCTGCTTCCGAACCTCTCTGGCGAACACCGGGGTGATGTTGATCCGGATCTTGTTGTAGGAACTCTCCTCATCCACCTCGATCTCGACTCCTGCCAGCTGATCCTTCTTCAGCTGTGCCAGCTCACGCTGCATATCTACTAGTTCCAAATACTCTGTACTGCTCATTGATACCTGTGCCATAATGTTGATCCTCCTAAATTGTGTTTTTTGATATGGGAGGGATCTCACGATCCCTCCGTTTTATGGGTGTCTAGGTTGTGCTTACGCTGTTGCCTGCTTCTTAGCTCTGGTCTTCTTAGGTGCTGCCTCAACTACCTGCTCAGCTGCCTCAGCCTTCTTACCGGTGTATCCACCTGCCTTGGCTACCTGCCACACGTAATTGTACATGCACTTGAGTTCCTTGCTGATCTCCGTAACTGTCTTACCCTGCTCCAGCATTACCAGGATCTGGTTCTTCTTGGAGTTCTCGTTGGATCTGTCGGATGTCTCAACCTCAAGTCCGTGAACAAGTACCTCGTTCTTGACCACATTGTATACGTGGTTGTAACGGATACCGGTCAGTGTGGAGATCTCCTTGACCTCAAGTCCGCCTGCGAAAAGTGTTCTGATGCAAGCACCCTTACTGGTCTTGCCTTCCTGCATTGCCTGGACTGCCTCTTCAACCTGTGCCTTTGTGATTACCTCTGCGACTACTGCTAACTTCATAGTTAACTCCTTTCTGGCGATTCCGCCTCCCGTTTCTACCGGGGTGATTTGATTGATTTAAGGTACTGAGGGGGTGGGGATCTTATCTCACCCCTCTCTTTATCTTATGATATAATTATAGAGTGGAGGGACGCCCAAAAGCAATCGGCGTTTTGGATCTATCTTTTCGCAAAAGCTCTAACCGTGGGGATCCAGCGCGTGTGCCCCGTTTTATGGGAGCCGATGAGCAGGTTGCCGATCTCACGCTCGCGCCAGCCCAGTTTTATGGGAAGCCGTGTCAGGACGCGTGCATCCCTTCCAGGCGGCTGTGTTGGGCCACCAGCCACCCGTCGGAACGCCCGCGCGGGCCCGCTTTGACCTCTCTGGGCCGCCCTATGAGGAGTCGCGGCAGGTGTGCAAGCGGGTGCTTTGCGCGGCCATACTGGTGCGCTCGAGAGTGGGAGGTTTTATGGGCGAGGAAACAAATGCTTCGCCGCAAGGTTTTATAGGAACGCCGGAGTGGGCCAAGTGGCGCCCGGGCGGGGC
>ERZ808292.24-NODE-24-length-61093-cov-81.983944_pt1 | contig 61093 bp, 74 predicted proteins | sample MGYA00521275_ERZ808292 | MGnify/ENA primary metagenome ERZ808292 (study PRJEB31516, sample SAMN03275613) | gut metagenome | biome: mammalia-associated habitat; material: feces | host: Papio cynocephalus | place: Kenya | collected 2012-07-26 ... | reverse complement strand
TGTAATCATTATCCTTGGTTGTTACCTTTGGATTGAATGATACTCCTGTAGTTGATACCTTGGTGAGGGAGTTTAACAGCTCTGCGGTCATTGAGGACGCTGAGTTTCCACCGTAATAGCAGAGATAGCGAGTTGCGCTTGTGCTCTTGCTGGTTCTACCTTGCTTGGTGACAGAGAACTTGAAGATTTCCCTAGAGCCTTCTATAGCATCAGACAATGTTCCACCAGATGAAGGGGTGTTTGTTAAGACCTTGAATAATCCTTCGTTTGCTTGCTTTGAGACCTGCAAAGTATCTGGCATGAAAGGCTTGCCATCGCTGCTTACCGAATACTTCACCTCTGTCTGCATCTTTGAAACATCTTGGTTTACGGTCAGACCTAGGATGATAGGATAGACGGTATCGTTCAGCTTGGCGAGGTTGACATCTACATCCTGAATCAACTCTACAAGATTCTCGGGAAGACCTGTGGCGGCTTGCACTGCCTTGCGAAGCTCTGGGTCGAACTTGTCGATGGTCATGGTGTTGGCTGCTATCTTCTCGTTGGTCACTGAGCCATCTTGCAGCTTGGACGTAGAGACGGACGTATCGGCTAGCTTTGGATTGGTAATGCTCTCGTCCTTCACCTTCTGGGTGTCAACAGAGTCTTCTGCTAGCTTATCCTTTGTAATGGACTTGGTGGCTACCTTGTCAGTGGTTACACTCTCGTTGGCTAGATGCTTGGTCTCCACGTTTGCCTCTCGAAGCACTCTGCCATCTACCGACTGGTCTCCTAACTTTTCGTTGGTGATGGCTTTCTCCTCCACCTTCTCTGTAGTTACGGCTCGGTCGTTCAGCTTCTCGGTGATAACTGATTTGTCCTTTAACTTGTCGTAGGTGACGGAGGAAGGAGACAGCTTGGAGTTATCCACCGATTGGTCAGCAAGTTTCTCGGTGGTTACTGCCTTGTCGTTGATTTTTTCGGTTGTTACGGAGGATGGGGCTAACTTTTGGGTCGTGATGTTCTCGTCAGCTACCTTTGGGGTGGTGACTGAGCCATCTGCTAGTTTGCCTTCTGTGACAGCGGAATCGTTCAACTTCTCGGTGGTAACGGCTTTGTCGGCAATCTGAGTAGTTTCAATCTTGTCGGTCTTGTTTACCTTCTCATCCAGCATCTCCTGAGTGGACTTGCCCGAACTCTCGTCCTTGACATATTTGGTGTATGTCAAGGTTTCGTCGGCTCGTCCGCTCTCTAGAATATTGTTGTATCTTACTTTTTCTGCCATATTATTGTTTTAATTTAGCGTTATATACGTTCTCTCCAGGCTTCAACTGGTCTGACCAATAGAAATAGAGGTCGCCTACCTTGGTGGTATTGAATGCTACTTGGAGACCAGACTGGGTGAAGACGAGGGGAACTCGGCTGACCAACCAGACGTATGGCTTTTCGGAAGTGGTGGTGACGGTGACGGACTTATCCACTAGGTCGCCTTCCACTTGCTGTAGGTCTTCCATGTTGAGCTGGGTCATGTCCTTGGCTGCTGTTGCTCCCATATAATAGAGGTTGTCATCGCCATTCGCCATGATGCTGACGTAACCAGACACGGCAGGAATGACTATCTTGCCATCCTTATAGACCTCTCTGGTGATGTCGTTGCCATCCATGATAACCTTGACCAAACCGAGGTTGAAGCCTTCGGATGGGGTAAGGGAGGCCTCGTACTTCTCACCCAATCGAAGGGTGGATGGGGTGGAGGACAGGGTGACATCATCAAGCGAGTAGGCGAATGGGCAGACGGACTGATTCTCGGTGACCATGTAGTATCGGAGGTCGAACATTCCGACCGTACCACCTTGAACCACACCGATAGGAATCTTGGTCTTCGGGTTGCTCTCAACAATCTGCATGATGTTGCGCTCCTTGCTGACCATATCGTAGTCGTTGTATCGCCAAGATACCTTTACATCGTAGTTGCCCAGTTCCAAGTTGGAAGGGATGGTGCATACCAACACGTTGTGTTCGATGCCACTGATGGAGGTGGGCACGATGATGGATTCGCCAAAGCCGCACAGAAGTTCCACCTTGATGTCGGTGGCTTGCTTGAGGTCGAAATCAACCAAGCGGTTGAACTCCTTTGACAAGTCCATCTTGCGCACCAAGATGTGAAGTCGGAAACTGTTGCCTTGTACTATCTTGTAAATCATACTAGTAAATATACATTATTAATAATGTGGCAAAGATAGGCAATATTTGACATTACCTAACTTTATCCGTTAATGATGTGGTGGTTAAATCAATCCTTTCCATCTGAGGAACTTGCGCTTGCGGTGCTGCTTGCCATTCTTGGAGTGGCAGTTGGTGTGGTAGAGACAATCGTGGAAAAGGTCTCTCGGCTTGCCGTCCTTTGGGGTGAGACCTACCTTGCGGTATGACATGTACTCCTTGCGGTTGATAACCATCAACTTGCCCTTCTCCGTAGGAAGAACATAATAGATGTCTCCTGTACGGGATGCCATCTTGTTAGCTGCTGCCGTAGCCTTGCGGTACATCAGCTCACACTTGATGCGATAAATCATCTTCTTGACTTTCTTGAAAATCATAGTCGTAATATTTAGAATTATACTTATGTGATGGTAGCTGCCGAAACAGATACTCTTTTTCTCATTACTCTTGCCTTGACGTTTATCATCTTTGGCATTTCCATCTCGTTGAAACAGATGTGGAGTCCGATGGCTCGGGTCATGAGCAAATCATCGTGCTTGCCATCAATCGCACCGTATGCGCCATTCTTCTTGCGCTCGTAGGTGATAAACTCGTCCAAGCATCGCTCGTCTCGCTCTACATATAGATGCTCTCTGACCACTTGAACCAAAGTGGAGATAATCATCGGCTTGGTGGCTACATTGGTATGGAAGCCATATTTGCGTGGCACACCCTCCTTGATGTCTGCCTCGCTCTGCTTTCGGGCATAGAGGTTGTCGTAGCAGTCCTTAATCTGATTTAGGATAAACTCGGACTGGTCTCCACCTTCCAAGATGTGCTCCTTATCCTTGGTCTCCAAGGTGTTGGACTCTATGACCAGAAGGGCATTGTCGTAGTACTTGGCTATCTGTGCTGCCTTCCATGCCAACAAGTCCATGTCGATGTGTCCGTACCACTGGGCTACCACGTATGGCTTACCACCTTCCATCATCCAATAGCGGTCGAAGACACAGATAACAGACCAGTCGGCTTTCGCTCCTCGTCCACCAATATCGACTACAACTAGGTAGCGGTTGGTGACCTTGCAATCATCGAAGTGCTCAGGATGATTCCATATCCAGAGCTGACCTTGCTTGTCCTCGGTGAATCGGACATGCTGTAGGCACTTCCTTCCTTTGCAGCCATCGCCATATACATCGCCAATGACCTTTGGTGCTCGGCATTGCTTGCGGAACTTCTCCACCTTGTCTTCGGCAAAGACCTTTGCTCCTGAGTGCTTGAAGGCCTCCACATCATCGGAAGGATAGCCGCTCGCCATATCGCCATGGTCGGTGAACTTCTTTCGCTCGGTGATATACCAGTGGATAGCTTCCAAGGGTGCTCCCATCTGCCAAAGCTTCCAAAGGTATGTGCCTGGCTCCTCACGGTCGGACATCACATTGTTGTCCTCTCGGTGCTCGTAGAGCCAAGTGGCGAACTCTTGTCGCTGCTTCTTGGTGTCGAAATCAAGATGGTACATATCGTATATCTCGAACCAAGGAACAAAGAACGGCTCAAACTGAGACTGACCTTTCTTTGCCGATACCCACTCACGATGGAAGAAATTTCCAGTACCGTTGGCGGTGGACTCATAGACTATCATCGTATATGGGCGATACAAGATACCATTGGTTGCATTCTGAACCACATCTTCTGGTGACTTACCTTCTGTCTTCTCCCACAAACCAACCTCTGAGCAGTGAACTAAGTTATAGTCCTCACCATTGGCGGAGGTAGGTTTCTGCATAGAGCCTACCTTAATCTTGCAGAATCGCTGAGGCACTTTCTTGACATTGCCAGATGTGCCGAACCCCACAAACTTAGGCTCGTTCTCGGAATATGCCTCGCCCATTTCGTGAAGGAACTTGGTAGGGAACTCCTTCAATGCCTCGTCGAACATACCTCGGATGGTCTCGGCTGTGTCCTTGACCTGAGCCACGATGAGCGAGTTGAGACCCTTCTGCCACATGAGTTGCAGCCAGAGCATATACATCTGAATGATCGTTGAGCCTCCCCATTGTCGGGCTTTCAGTAATATCAAGCGGATGGGGCGATTCTTCTTTCTGCGCTCCTCCAGCCATCGGAGCAGTCTGCGCTGAGGGCGGCGAAGGACGAAACGGAAGGGAAGACCACCTCCCTTTGGCTTGATGTAGATGAACACACCGAAGAAAAAGAAGGGGTCGTGCTTCATGCGAAGGCGAGTGAACTGCTCCACCAGTTGCTCTTTGTCGAAGTCGTAATCTCGCTGCATCGGTGGAAGACCTTGCGCCTCGTTCTCTTGGTCGCACTCATCGTATAACTCCTCCAAGTACTTCTCTAGGCTACCTGCCTCCATCAACTGCTTGACCAATGGAATCTTCTTCATCTCAACTGGTAGGTCTTGGTCGGGAATCGGGAAATCGTCTAGATGGAGATGGAATCGCTTATCTCCACAACCTATACCTGTAATAGGATTGAAGTGGGTGGAGAAATCCTTGATGCGCTTCTCGTTCTCTTGAAGGATGGCAAGCGTGTGCTTGTCGGTTGCGCTGGGCTGGATGGTGGTCTTTACTTGTCTTGGCATAGCGGTGCATTTAAATATCCCCACAACAAACCAAGGACATAGCAATAGATGTGGACTCCAATAGCCATGCTAGGAAATACGAAACCGATGGATATGTAGAAGAGGATGGTGAGGTTGTACCTTACCTTCCGCTCTACGTATGGTGCTATATAGCCCATGTAGGCATATACCAAGCCGCTGAGACCGATGATGGGTGTGGCGGTGGCAAACGGATAGCTGACGGCTATGAGATAGAACACTGCCAAATTTCCACCACAAGGGATGGAGCGAAGGCACTGATGGAACACCCAGAGATTGATGAGGGCATGAAAGATGTTCTGATGGTAAAGTGGATAACTGATACGTTGCAAGAATGTGCAGCCATCGTACAAGCCCATGCCATCATAGCCAAGGAGAGAGATACACAAGATTATAATGTACCCAGCATAAAGCGCAATCTGCTCTTTCGTTGCTCGTAAAATTTGCATTTCTCCTCCTTTCTCGCCTTATGGAGTATGACAAGTACGGACTTTGGGGTAAGATAAAAACTTGGAGCCTCCTCGTTGCAGATACGAAAAACAATGTCCTTCTTGGCGAGAGAAGGATGATTGTTGCTATAAAACTTGTATCTACGGTAAATCTCCAAGAACATCTGCTTACGTGTAGGAATCATATAATCGAGTTTGTCACCTCTATCCAGCCAACAGACAGCATTGTAGGCACGTTCCTCTGAGACCCAAAAACGCTTGGACGGAGATACGGCAATCTGCTGCGCTACCTCTGTCAAACTGATATTGTCTCTTACTGATATGATTTCTTTGTAAGCTCTCAATATGTCAGCATTCCGCTCTGCGATGAAATCGCAATGAGAATCCTTGTGTTTCATATCTGACTATGCAAAGATACAAAAAAATATCTAATAAGTCGTATGTGAATAATATAAATTAACGGATAAAGTAGAAATAATTCGGAAAAGTGCTACTTTTGGGGCGAAGTTTTAAAATTTATACATATATATATGGCTGGAAATACTAATAATGAACAGAATGCTGGTGCTGCGACACAGCAAGCTACCAAGACCAAGAGGGACTTGGCACTTGAGCGATTAAAGAGTCGCCATCCTGACACGGACTATGCTGACGATGAGGCTATCTATGGTGCTATCAACGATGATTACGATGAAGACCAGAAGGCACTAGAGGGCTACAAGGCTAACGAGAAGGCGATGAGCGACATGATGAGTGCTGACCCGAGGTCGGCTGTGTTCTTGCAGAGCATGAGGGGCGGGAAGAATCCTTTCGTGGAACTGGTGAGAAACTTCGGTGACGATATGGTGGACTTCCTATCTGACCCTGACAGTGCCGAGGAGGTGGCTGGCGCACAGGAGGAGTATCTGAAACGTGTGAGCGAGGGCAACAAGCTGACCGAGGAATATGACAAGAACATGGCGGAAAGCATGAAGGTGTTCGCCCAGATGGACGAGGAGTTTGGCGAGGAGACCACGGATGAACTTGTAGGCAAACTGATGATTGTTGCCAATGACGTGATTAGAGGCAAGTTTACCAAGGAGACCTTGGACTTGTTTAATATGGCTAAGAACCATGACAAGGACGTTGCCGACGCAGCCCATGAGGGCGAGGTGAGAGGCAAGAACAGCAAGCACATGAAGAACCTAGAGCTTCGGAAAAAGGGCGATGGCACGGCTGACCTTGACTCTGCCAACGCTGAGGCACCAAAGGGTGACAAGCAACCAGACTTCGGGGCTTTGGGAAGAGCAGCCCGAAGTGGTAATATCTGGGAGCGAGGAGGCGAAAAGAGAACACACAGAAGTTAAGTGAAGAGTGAAGAACGAAGAGTGAAGAATTAAAATGCTCTATATATAATAAGGTGAAAAGATTAATTATTTAAGTATAACATAAATAGGATAACAATGAAGACAACAAAAAAGACTTTCAGTTGGCTGATGTCCGTGTTCATCATGGTGTTGGCTGCTATTTTTGGAGTGAATGGCTCGGTATTGATGGCTGAGGCATCACAGTTGCCTGACGGTGGTACGACCGAAAGCGGTCATGCTGCCGAGGCTGGCGGTGCAAGTTCGGCTGGCGAGGCTGGAAATGGTGGAGCAAACAAGCAGAATGATGGTATATCTACCGAGACCAAGGGACGAGAGACCACCAAGAAGGAAGGTAACGAGGAGTTTTACGCTAAGGACGTAAACGACAAGATTATCAAGATTCGCCCTGCCGCTACACCTCTTGACCAGATTTCACGTTATGCTACTACCAAGAGTGCGGATTCATTCATCGTGAAGTATTACTCCATCGGCACTCGCCCTATCAAGACTACCGTGAAGGCTGCGACTTCCGCTAGCACTGGTAGCTCCATCGTGCTGGAGGTGGATGACCCAGATATGTTTACGCTGGACGATACCATCCGAGTAGTGGATGTGAAGGCTATCACCAACTACAAGGGACAGGCTTATGCGGACTTGGCGAAGAAGGGTGTGCCTACACCAGACTTGGAGCTTTGCGTGTGTGGCAAGGATTCCAACGGTCAGCCAATCGTATTTGCAACGAATGGCAATGACTACCAAGGTCAGCCAATCGGTGTGCCTGCGTTGACAAAGGGACAGGTGCTTATCCGTATGGCTAAGAGCTGCGGTGAGCTGGACGTACAGACAGGACGATTCTACAACCTGCCAACGACCGATGAGCAGTACTGCCAGAACTTCATGATTCAGGTGGAGCAGAGTACCTTCGACAAGATTGCAGCCAAGGAGGTGAACTGGGACTTCTCGGATATGGAGGAGGACAGCATCTATGATATGCGCCTTGCCATGGAGGGTTCTCTGATGTTTGGTGACATGGCTTGCATCAAGCATACAACCAAGAACAATGCGACTCAGTGGTTCACCAAGGGTGTTTGGTGGATGGCTGGAAAGGACATCGAAATCGGACACAAGGCTACCGACAAGGATAAGGAGGTAGGCTTCAAGGATGGCGAGGTCGTGATTTGGGACAATGAGTTGGTGGACATCGCCAAGGATTTGTTTGTTGGCACAGGCATCGGCAACAAGCGCAAGATTGTAATCGCTGGCTCGAAGGTGATAACTGCGTTCTCCAAGATTCGCTCGGAGAAGTTCCGCTTGAAGGACACGGTGGAGGTGTTCAACTTGAAGTTCAAGAGTTGGGAGACCGACTTCGGTGAGATTCTGATGATTCACTCAGAGTTCTTCGACCTACAGGGCATGAGCGACTGCGCCTTTGCACTCGACCCAGAGTTCTTGGTGAAGAGAGTACATCTTTCTTGGACTCGCAACGTGCTCGACTTGAAGAAGGCTGGTATTAGAAACACGGATGCCATCGTGATTCAGGAGGTGGCTTGCCTCTACTTGAAATATCCAAAGGCACATGCACGCATGAAGCTCGCTGCTGCCTAAAGGAAGGCTTTCTTTCGTAAATTAGAATAGACGAGGGGTGTGGGCGGACTAGCCCCATCCCTCTTTTTGGTAACATATATAATAAGGTATAGGAATCATGTATAAGACATATCAAGGATATTCGGACTTAGCCTTCAATGTGAAGGTGGAAGGCGGTCTGAGAAGAATCGTGTTCGATGCTCAGAGCAGGGGCACTAGCATTTACTCTACTAGGGACACCAAGGAGCAGAAGGCTATCGAAAGCCACTACTGGTTTAACGAGAAGTTTTGGCTAGCCGAGGAAGTGGACGAGAAGAAACTGGAGGCTGAGGTAAAGAAGAAGGCTGCCGCCAAGGCTAAGAAGGCTGAGGAAACCAAGAAGGTATTGCAGTTTGAGGACATCGCAGACGTGAAGGAATATCTTGCCGATACTTTCGGGGTGTCTCGTTCGAAGATGAAGACCAAGGACGAAATCATGGCTATCGCCAAGGAGAACAATGTAGTAATTGAAGGACTGGAGTAAGTATGAAGGAATATGCTGTATCTGAATTAGTGAAAGAGGTGAAGGTGATACTAGACCGCAACCAAGAGGCTGCGGAAATGATACCTGACGATACTGATACGCTCTCGCAAGGGGAGATTATCAGAGGTGTAATCGTGGATGCAGCCAAAGCCATCGAGGAACTTGCTCCTACAAGCAAACTGGATTCCATCAGTGTATCTAGTCTGGCGGTTGCCTGGACGGAGGACGGTGGGGCTTATGTTGGTCAACTCTCACTGCCTAGCGACTTGCTGAGACTGGTGAGGGTGAAGGTGAGCGACTGGAAGCGGTCGGGACCTATCATCACGGATAAGGATGATAGCTATCTGTATCAGCAGAACCCATACGTGAGGGGGAATCCTCAGAGACCGATTGTGGCTCTGGTGCATATTGGTGGTGTATTGGTGGCAGAGCTATATACCAGCAACAAGAAGGAAGCCACTGCCGACCTATCGTATGTGGCTGCTCCTAGCATTGGTGATAGTGATGATAAAATCTCGTTGTGCGAACCGCTAAAGGATGCCATCGTGTATATGGCTGCTTACCTGACTAGCATCAGCCTTGGAGACACGGAGACGGCTGCTAGATATAAGGAAACCGCTTATCAGTTGGCTGGAATTGTAGAACCTTCTCAAACTTAGGAATCATGGCAAAGAAACAGGAAAAAGCAAAGCTGATGTCGCTGAGCAAGGTGGTGGACAGGGAGGAGCTAGATACCGTGAAGCAGAGCTTCAAACGCTACGACCAGCCTTATGAGCGTGCGTATGCGGTGCTCTTCGAGGCCCAGCGATATTACGACAACATGGAGAACTTCCGTAAGAGGCGATTGAGAAACAAGCGTTACAACTACGGAGACCAATGGGGCGACAAGATAGATGTACCGACTTGTGGCGGACTTGGCAAACGGACTGTGAGGGAGGAGGACTATATCCGTGACCAAGGCAGCGAGCCATTGAAGAACAACCTCATCAGGAGACTGGTGAAGAATGTGCTGGGTGTGTATCGCTCACAGAGCAAAGAGCCTACCTGCAATGCCCGAGACAAGGACGAGCAGAAGTATGGCGAGACGATGAGCATCGTGCTGCAATGCAACCGACAACTGAACAGGGAGACGGAAATCGAGGCCCGAACGATGGAGGAGTTTATGATAAGCGGTGCAGCCATCCACAAGAAGAAATATGGATGGAGACGGAACAGGCTGGACTGCTGGACGGACTATGTGAACCCAAACAATTTCTTCATAGACAACAACATGAGGGATTTCAGAGGATGGGACGTGAGCTGCTTGGGCGAGGTGCATGACATCAGCATCGGGAACGTGCTGAGGGAGTTTGCCGACACTCCCCAGAAGGCTAGGTGGTTGAAGCAGATTTATCACAATGCGAGCGACCGAAAGTTTGTGTGTGACAGCTTGCAACCCTTTGGCGAGTTTGACCCTAGGAGGGTGGACTTCATGTGTCCGAGCAATCCTTCGCTGTGCCGAGTGATTGAGGTATGGAGGAAGGAGAGCAAGCCGAGATACCGTTGCCACGACTGGAACAATGGCGATGATTACAAGATAGACATCGAGGACTATCACGACATCGTGGAGGTGGAGAACCAAGACCGACTGCAAAGGGGTATGGCTGCTGGCATGGCTGCGGAGGACATTCCGATGATTAAGGCGGAGTGGTTCATGGATGATTACTGGTACTTCTACTATCTTTCGCCTTTCGGGGATATATTGAGGGAGGGCGAGACTCCTTATGCCCATGGGGAGCATCCGTATGTGTTCAAGTTCTATCCTTTCATAGATGGGGAGATTCACAGCTTCGTGGAAGACGTGATAGACCAACAGCGATATGTGAACCGTCTTATCACGATGTATGACTTCATTATGAGGGCGAGTGCGAAGGGTGTTTTGCTATGCCCAGAGGACTGTTTGCCTGACGATATGAGTTGGGATGATTTCGCTGACGAGTGGAGCAGATTCAATGGTGTGGTACGGTACAAGCCGAACGCACAGGGCAATGTGCCTCAGCAGGTGGCTAGTAACTCTGTGAACATCGGTATCGGAGACCTTCTTAATTATCAGTTGAAGTTCTTCGAGGACATATCGGGTGTGAACGGTGCGCTGCAAGGCAAACCTGGAGTGTCTGGCACTAGCGGTTCTCTGTATGCCCAGCAGACACAGAATGCTACGATGTCGCTACTGGACATCTTGGAGACTTTCAGCCAGTTTGTGATAGATGGTGCTTACAAGGACGTGAAGAACATGCAGCAGTACTATGACACGAGAAGAACCTTCAATATCGTTGGCAGGGCTGGGCAAATCGTGGAGTATGACCCGAAGAAGATTCGTGATGTAGAATTTGACATCAATATCACGGAAAGTACGGCTACACCAGTGTACAGGCAGATGGCTAACGACTTCCTGATGCAGCTATGGCAAGCGCAAGCCATCACGTTGGAGCAGCTTCTGCAAGTGGGCGACTTCCCATTTGGCGATGAACTCTTGCAAAGCATATCGAGCCAACAGCAGGACATCGAGCAAGGGCGAACTCCACAAGGTTTCTCACCTCAGCTGCAAGCACAGGTGAACCAAGCATCACAGAGCAACCCGAAGGCTCAGGCGATGTTGCAGCAGATGATGAGCGGACAGGGGGTGCAGCCTAGCGAACAGCAAGCACCGCTTTCGGCTTAATGTATAATTAATAATTTATAATTTATAATTATGATAGCAGACAAGAAGAGCGAACAGAAATGGTATGGCAATGGGAATGTGAGTGCCGACCAAGGTGGCAAGCCGAATGGTGGTGTGGCTACCGAGACGCAAGGTAGGGAGGACAGACCTGACCTCTACGAGAACGATGTGATGGGGAAGGTTGCGAAACGCAACGAGAACAGCATCTGGAAGAGAGGTGGCATGAAACGCATCAAGCACAAGAAAGACGATGAATGAGCAAGGTGAGCAACGTTTTGACATGATGTTGCTCACGGCAATATGCTGACTTTTAGGGAATTGAATATTAAGGTTGAGTAACATAATGTTGCCCAACCTTTTTATTTGTACCTTTGCTGACGTAATCGGTTACAAAAAAAATGGGTGTGAATTAACATGTTTAACTTTAAGGTAAGAAAAGATTATGTCAGGAGAAGAAGTAATCAGAACATCTAGCTGTTGCCCTGAGGCAATGATGGGCGGCATGATGGGTAGTATGTTCAACAGACGAGACAATGACGGCTTATTGTCGGCTGCGCTGATGAACGGTAACAACAACTGGAACAACTCGCCTTGGATGTACCTTATCTTCTTGGCTCTCTTCGGTGGCAATGGCTTCGGCTTTGGCAACCGTGGCAATGCTATCCAAGATGCCGAGATACAGGGACAGATTCAGAGTTTGAGAACCCAGATGTCGGACAACCACAACAGCGACTTGCTGATGAGTGCCATCAAGGGTAACAATGATGCGCTGAACACGCTGGGCGCAAACTTGAACTGCGACTTCAACCAGTTGCAGAACGCTGTTTGCAGCGTGAGAAGTGCCATCGAACAGGTGGGAGGCCAAGTAGGTTTCTCTGCCGAGCGAGTAATCAACGCTGTGAACCTTGGCGATATGAACATCGTACAGCAGATGAAGGACTGTTGCTGCCAGACTCAGCAGAACATCATCAAGATGGGCTATGAGAACCAGTTGGGGCAGAAGGACATAGAGAACTCCATGCAGCGTGGATTCGACTTCAACAACCGTAGCGTGGAGCGTGGTTTCTCTTCCATTGGTTTCCAGATGCAGCAAGACAAGTGCGACATCATCCGTGCGAACCAAGACAACACGCAACGTATCGTTGACGTATTGAACAGCCACTGGCAGAGCGACTTGCAGCAGCGTTACAATGACGCAAGATTGGAGTTGAGCCAGCAGAGACAGAATGCAACCATTATCGCTGCATTGAAGACTACAACGACTACCACTTAATCGGGAGTGATATAGTTTGAATCATTAAGAGGGAGGTGATTGCGAGATGTAATCGCCTCTCTCGCATAAACTTTCTAAATCTTTATAGTTATGATGTTTAAGGAACTGAAATCGGGCTATCCGATATACTTATTTGACCGAGCTTCGCTGAAATACGAGCAAGCGAAGGTGATGAACGTGCAACCGAACTACCAAGCGACATTTGGGAAGATGGAGGTGAACATTACCGTGCAAACCAAGGACGGTGGTCAGAACACCTACAGCGTGGTAGATACGGAGCAATCGGCTTATGCCAACTCGCTGCTATTGACCACCAACAAGGACTGTGTTATCAACGAGGTGAATGCGCTGAAAGCTACAAGCGAGGAGGTGCTGGGCAAGGTGGAGGAGCACAAGAGAATCGTGGAGGAGTGCGGCAAGTTGCTGTCGGAACTGGACACTTCTTTTCGAGACCAACAGAGAACCAACCAAAGACTGGACAACTTGGAAAACAAGCTGGACGAGATATTTAAATTTGTCAAACAAAAAAGTTAAGCGTATGGGTTTCGTGGAATTGATTCAGAAGTATCAGGAGGGTACTACTCCTGAGCAGATGCTGGAGGTAACCAAGGTTATCGGCAAGTTTGTGGCTAAGCATGGCACAGAGGAAGAGTTGCATCATCTTTACAAGGACATCTACGGTGTGGTAAGCGAGGGACACTTTGACCGTCACTTTGCTGAGGATGCCATCGGCAAGATGTATTACGAGGACGAGGACGGGGAGAAACATCATGCTCCTTTCTTCACGGAGACGGAGGTGAAGGAGGTGTTCGACCTGAACAAGGACGATATTTCGGACTACACCATCCACGACTTGGCGGTAACGATGAACATGCTGAGGAGCGACAACAACCGATTCTTCGAGAAGTATGCCAAGAATGCCTCGGAGGTGAAGGAGATGGTGATTTGTATGGCTATCGAATATCTGCAAGACCCAGATGCACCTCACCCTAAGAGCAAGATATGGGACTACATTAACGGATAAAGTGGCAATCTTAATATCTCTCTATATCTTTGCAGAAAAAAGAGATATATGAGTGATATTAAGGTTTTTATAATTGGTACGGTATGGGGATTCCTGACATTGCTCACCCCCATCAAGGACTTCATGATAAGCATGGTAGTACTGTTTTCGCTGAACTTTGTGTTCGGCTTGGTAGCGGCAAGGTTTGAGCATGAGGAATGGTCTTGGAAGAAGGCTGGTATGTTCTTCGTGTGTTGCTGCATATTCTTTGTGACCGTGGCTGCGCTGTTTGTGGCTGGTCACTTCCTTCACTCGGACGAGCAGGCTGTGTTCTGCGTGCGCTATATCTGCATAGCGGCAATGTATCTCTTTACCACCAACATACTAAAGAACTGGCGCAAGATATTGGTGCCTGGAACTCCTTGGTATCAGTTGGTGGACTTTTTGCATTATGTGTTGAGCTTCGGATTCGTGGATAAAATCCCGCTCTTCAAGAAATATCAAGAATATAAAAAGACAGAGAACAATGAAAGTAACTAAGGAACAGATTTTACAGATTATGCCGAACAGTGCCAAGTACGTGGATAAGTACTTGGCATATATCAATGGTTATAGCGAGTTGTTTAAGATAGACACTCCCAAGAGGATGGCTCACTTCTTGGCTCAGATAGCGCATGAGAGCAGCGAGCTGAGATGCACCAAGGAGATTGGCAACAAGAACTACTTTGCGATGTATGACCACGGCAAGCTGAAACAGATGCTTGGCAACGTGAAGGAGGGCGATGGCTACAAGTATCGTGGCAGGGGACTGATTCAGATTACAGGTCGTGCCAACTATCAGGCTTACCAGAACAGCGGCTACTGCAAGGGTGACATCATGGGGAGTCCACAACTGCTGGAGCAGCCGCTTGGGGCTGTGAAGAGTGCGATGTGGTGGTGGTACAAGCATGGGCTGAACGAGCTTGCTGATAGTGATAGTTTCACGGCAATCACGAAGACTATCAACGGTGGTACGAATGGGCTGGAGTCGAGACGGAAGTATCTGACTAGGGCGAAGAAAGTGTTTAATGTCTAGTGTTTGGTTATGAGATTGTATGATGAAAGAATGTGGGGAAGGCTGATGCTGCTGGTAATCGTCGGGTTGCTGGCGGTTTCTGTTTTCTCGGGATGCAGGAGTACCAAGTATGTGCCTTTGGAGAAGGTGGTGTATCGGGAAAGCGTGAAACATGACACGCTGCATAAGAGGGATAGTATCTATATTCGGGATTCTGTCTCTACTTCGCAAAAAGGTGATACTATTTTTCTGGACAGATGGCATCGGGAGACCATCTTGAAGGAGGTGTACAGAAACAAGACGGATTCCCTCATCAAGAGGGATTCGATACCTGTGCCTTATCCTGTGGAGAAGGAGCTATCGAAGTGGGAGCAGTTTGAACTGAAATATGCCATCTGGTCGATGGGTGCGCTCTGCATGGTGCTGGTATGGCTGGGATATAAACTCTATAAATGGATAAAGAATGCAAAACTTAGTTTTCACAATAAGCAAGGATAGCGTGTATGAGGAGGTGGCGAAGGCTACTGCCTACCTCGGGGCAAAGAATGTGGATGCCAACGGCAAGAACTTGTTTGACCAAGTGTTTGTGACGGATGCTGACAAGGCGATGTTGGAGGGATTCTGGGCTGATGCCATCAAGAACTTGGTGTTTGCCTTGCAGCGCAACGTGGGCAAGGTGAACGAACTCGGGGACGAGGAGGGGAGTGTTGGCATCGGTCTTGGCATGACGGACAACTGGAACGAGAAGTTGAAGGGTGCGCTTGATGAATGCTTGAAGCTGTATGTAACCGACAAGGTGCTGGCAGACTGGTGCGCTGTCTCCTACAAGGATATGGCGGAACAATATGCCGCCAAGGCTACGGAACAGCTTCAGGAGATGGGAAACTTGGTGTATGCAAGGAAGAGACCAACTAGATAGGAGATTCAAGGTATGAGAACATGTAACAAGGGCTTTAAGGTGATGCTGGAGTTGACGAAGAGTGAACTGGTGTTTGACATCAAGAACACGGCTTATATCTTTGCCGATTCTTACATCGGTGGTGATATTTCGCAACAACAACTAAAGAATGCCTTCGACATCGGGGAGGATGGGAACAGGGATAAGCTGGCTAGAATATTGGATTCTGCGGTTGAGGACTGCCGAGAAATGCTTTTCAGATTCACGAAGTTGGAAATGATGGGCGGTGGATTCGACTCGAACGAGTGGGAGGAGTGCATCGGTTCGGCTACGAACGAGGAGGATGCCTACTACTTGGCGATGAGGATGCCCGAAGGTTTCTCGAAGACTAGCGTGCATAGCATGACTACTTATGTGCATGACTATATCGTGAACCAGTGCTTGTATGAATGGATGATGATTGTGCTGCCCGAGGCTGCTGACAGATTCTGGGCATTGGCTGAGGACAAAAAGCAGAAGATAAAGAATGCCAGCAATCGCTCTGCCAGACGATGCAGGATTGTGCCGAGGTTGTTTTAGGTAATAATTATAGAATAAGAATTAAGGGTAGCTATCCATCACGGACGGCTACCCTTTTTGTAAGAAAATTTTCGCTAACTCTACCTATTCCGCTGAAGAGGTAGTATCTTGTTGTGTCTTGACCGTTCCGCTGACCTCTGCCTTCACGCTGCCGCTGATATTGGCATTGATGGTGTCTGGGAAGGTGGTCTTGACGTTGATGTCGGTGGTGCTGACTTTGAGACCGTTCTTCTGCTGGTCGGCAAACTGATTCTTGTTTTGTACCATCCAGTTTGTGAGGGCGGTGGAGATATTGTATAACAGCTTGTCGGTGTCGCTGCTGAGCGAGTCGGAATCGACTGACGCATACTTTGTGCTCTCCACCGTGGCTGATGTGGTCTCCTTTTCTCGGTAGAGGACGGCTTGATTGATGAACTCCTGGGCGAAGAGGAAGGACTTTGACACTAGTTGCTTTATCTTGGTGTTGTCGATGCTCAAGGGGGTGTCGTAATTGGTGAGCATTGACTGCAAGCACTGCATGGCTATCTCCTCTCGGGGCTGTAGGGTGGCGATGGAGAAAATCTCCTCTGTCTCTTCTGAGTCTTGCTCGGAAGTCTCGCTTGCTACTGAGGTACGGCTGATAGGTCGGGCATTGGCTGTTCCATTGGAATCGGTTACTCGGGCTATCTTTGTGCCAGTAGTCTTTGTGATGGTGGTGTCGATGATTTTTAATTGAGCTACATATATATCATCATTATACAAACTGCCTTCATCATAGAAATATAATTTTGTCTTATCAGAGAAAACGACATAGCCTGTGAACATATTGGAGCCTCTGTCGTAGAAGCCTACCTCGACTGCGATATTCATGCTGCCATCTTTCTGATAGCCGATGGTTGCGCCATCTTTGACTTTCTGTAAATCGAAATCTAATAACGTATATTCTGCCATGATATGTGATGTTATCTGAGTTTGTTTTGCCATCGCTCTTGGAACTCGCAACCAAAGCCGCTGATGGATTCGTCTGGACTGAGGTTGCCAATGAGGGCGATGCGGAAATATTTATAAGGTGAACCAGCCATACCGCCAAGGCGGCGATTGACAGAGGTGCGGATGGCGAACCAATGGAAGAGGTCGTTGCTGCCATATAGCACTATTCCGCATTTGCCCAAGCCTACATGGAAATATCCTCGGGCTATGCAGGTGAACATGGTCTTGTGAACCTCGTTGCCGCTGAGGGCTACAGGGCGGCTGCAAAGGAAGTATGGCACATCTACGGAAGGCTGCTTGACGTATAGATTGACTATCTTGCCATCTTGGTTGACGGCATAGGCATCGGGATAGATGTTGACTCTCTTCTTGATATTGCTTGCCATCGTGCCCCACATCTTGCTCTTCAGGGAATAGACGTATGCGTATGGGTATTCGGGATTGAAGAGGATGATGCGGTTGTCGTAGTAATCATAAATCATATCTGCATTAGGCAAATATGCTATGAATGGTATGTACTGCACCTCTGCCTCGGGTGTGCCATTGACGGCTAGGACTTTCTTGGCATAGTCGGCTTTGTAAAGCTGGGTGAAGTCGAATGGGTGAGCGTGGTCGTAGAGGGCATCGGTGATGCAGACGGACTCGCTGCCCTGCTGGAGCATGATGCCTCGCTCTGTAGGGAAGAGGACGGCATTATCAATCTGCATAATGCCCTTGGGGTTGCTGCATATCTCTCGGCTGACTGGCTGGCGAGATTGGTATGTGCCTTCGGAAGACAGCATGAGCATCCATACACCCTCATCTGTGAAGGCATAGAGCGGAGCTTCGCCAAACTGCCCCTCGGAGATAGGCTGGGTGTTGGCGGCTAGGGCATTGATGATGGAAGAGCCAACTTGTACGCTGCCTGACGCTGGGAAGACCAGAGGATTCTCGGATTCGCTAACCTTGACCACATTGGGGTGGTGGGAGACATATCTATCCGTGGAGACCATGGCTAGAGCCTCATCGTACTGAGCCTTGGTAATCTCGGTGAGTTCGCCTGTGTCTATCGGTGTGCTGTCCCAATAGTACTGATAGGAGGTGGTGGCGGTGCCTCCAAACGAACCGCCTGAGGTCTCCTTGCGAAGGAGTTTGTAACGGTTCTTCTGGATGAAGGTGGGGAGGCCATCATCATCGTGGAATCGGTACATGTAATCGGATAGCTCGGACTTATCATCAGTAGCAGTGTCGGTTCTTCCACCGAAGCCCATATTGTCCAAGGAATTGGAGGACTGGCGGTCAACGGCTGTATCTGTATGACGTGAGCCATTGACATTGAGATAGTAGGACATGCCGAAGGTTTCGGACGGACGAAGACTGACGGTCTTTGTGAAATACTTGTCGTAGCGAGGTAGATAGAAGTATATCTGCATCTGGGTGGCTAGAATGCTAGGGTATGCCAAGATAGGGGAGATAGGGTATTGCAACTTGCCCTTGTAATAGACATCTCGCTTGATGCTGTTCTCGCTGATGCTGACACGGAAGACGGTATCGCAGACGTAATCGGTGGTGAGGGTATCGACTGGTATGTCGAAATATCCATTCATGCAGAGGCTATCGGCACTGACATTGGGCTTTGAACTGAACGTTGAGGACGTAGTATGCTCGATGCGCTTGCGGTTGCTGAGAACATTGGTATCGAAGGCATTGTATGTGGACTGCTTGATGTTGGCGATGTGCAAGCGATTGTTGTAGGTGATGGTACACTGACCACCGAAGGAGGAGCGTTTGAGGTCGGCAAGGGAAAGGGTCTGCTCGGTCTGCAAGATGCGCTGAAGCTGCACTTCCGTGCCGAACTTTTCACGAGGTATGCTGACGCTGAGATAGAAGGAGGAGTTGTCGAAGGTTTCTCTGACCTTTTCGGCTGACATCATGGAGAAGATGTCGCAATTAACTCCTGATGCCATCTTGTCGTTCCAAAGAGAGCACTGGTATCGGGATATGCCTCGGGTGCGCTTCTCGGTGTCTATGAAGGACTGTGGAGGGGTGAGATAGACATCTACCCCAAGGATGAGGTCTTCAAGCCCCTTCGGAATGTTCATCTGGACGTTGACGGTATGGGTGTGGACGCTGGTAGCTGTGCCACAAGCTTTGTTCTCCTGATACCAGATGAACTTATTGAACGATGTGCGTGGGGTTAGGAGGAAGGGTGTGGAGACATTGGTGTAGGTTGTGCCATCGTAGAGGAGGACTGCAAGGACACCAAAGGAGGTGTACTTGAAGTATTCCTTGCCCTTGGACTGCAACTGCTGGTTGACGAGGGCATCGAGGGCAGTGAAGATGATGTTTGCTCCATTGTAGGAGACATCTACATTGTTGTTGAACCGTGAGTTTTGCTCGAAGGCATCGTCCCAATCATCGGTGAGATTGGCTGACACGCTGACCTGCTCGTCCTTCTTGTCGGTGATGGTGGCACTATATGAGAATGCAGTGAGGTCGAAGGGTATGTAATCGTTGGCATTCCAATAGGCATACATGGTGCTGTTGTCGCCAACGAAACAGAGAATGTTGCCTACGGCTGTGACGGCATTGACGTGGAAACCGCTGAGGTCTATCGGGTGGGGTGTGCCATCGCCTTCTCGCTCTAGCCAATACCACGTATCATCGGACTGGCGGACGATGTAGTGGGAGTGGATGGATTGGTCATGTGTGACCTTGTGGACTAACTCGATGGTTGCGCCATCGGGGATGGTGATGTTCTCCTCGGCTATGACAGGTGTGGGGATGGGGTGGAGTGCTCCATCCTCATTGATGAGATTGAGGCATGTAGCCAGCTCACCATCCTGAGCTTCGTAGTCGGATGGTGAGTGGGAGAGGCCTTGGAATTTTACTTCTTGTATCATATAAATGTGTTGTTTTGATGTTATGACTTTGGACGCTGAATCTCGTAGTAGGTTGCGCCATTGTATGACTTCTTGGGAAGGATGGAGAGGCGAACCATTCGGTTGAGTGGGAGATTATAGCGGTCGCAGATGGCTGTGACGGACGGCTGCTCTGAGCGGAATCCTATCTTGTGGTGCTCCTCGTTGTACTGGAGGGGGCAGAAGGTGGTGTTGGCATCCCGAAGCTGAGGGAAGTCCTCTCGGACGCAGAAGGCATACTGGGCGGTGTCGCTGCACTCGAACACGAATATCTCGGGGTTGGTGCGGTCGATGCGCATGATGTGGTCGTAGAGGGACTTGGAGAGGGTGACGGAATTGGCTCTGCCATCCAGCACCACGTAGTAGTTGCGAAACCAGAGCGACTTGATGGCTCTGATTTTGTCTGATAAATATTTGAACTTCATGTTGCAAAGATACTATGTTTTTGGTGAATGATGTTTATATCCGTTAACTTTTGGCGGTGGATTTCTTGGGCTTTCTGCCCAGGCGGTTGCCATATATCTTGATGGTTTCCCTTCCTCTCTCGGAACGGATGCAGCCACAAGACTTGGTTGAACCTCTGACTAAAGAACCCGAGTTGACTATGCAGCCTACACCGCAATCACATTTGCATATCCAGTATGCGCCATGTGTATCTCCTATTCGGATCATGTCACGGCGGCAGACAACCAGTCTGCCAAACCGCTGACCTGTGAGATTTCTTAACTTTCCCATAAGCTACTTCTCCTTCTTGGCTAGTTTCTTAGCTTCCTCGGCATCGACTGCCTTGCCAACGGAAAGCCGGAAGTCGTTGTGGGAGCGGAAGCTGTAGTAACAGATGTATGAGAGGGATGGGCAGTCTCGCTCCACATGCAGCTTGTGCGCCTTGACCTCCTCCTCGGAACGGAAGATGGTGGAGTTGACGAAGTACTGGCTAGTTCCCTTCTGGGCTATCACCGAGATATAGAACTTCTTGCCAAGGATGCGCTCGATGATGCGCTGGATGATTGAAATTTTCTTTCTTTTCTGTGTCATAGTTGTATTGATGTTTTTTTGAAAATGTTATTACTCGATACCACAGGAGACTATGCAGTCCTCTCTGTTGATACCCTTGAAGTGCTCGCAGCGTTGGCAAGCGAGAGACCCTACCATTAGGATTTCTTGGGTGTACTTGCCATAGATGTTGAAGGGACAAGGAGTGGTGAACTCGCAGTGCCCTCCGACAAATTCGTTTACATTATATATTGGATATTTCATTTTCTTACTTTTGTTAGTTTGATAGCCTTGGCGATGCGGTGGTCGCATTGCACTGGGTACATGATGCACTTGACCCACCAGTATTCAGATGTTGTCTTATGATGCTTGTGAAATGGTGAGTTGCGAAGAATTTTTCTTGCTAGTCTGATTTTCATATTTTTACAATTAAGAATACCATACTTCTTTTGGTAGCATATAATAGCTCATTTGAGTATAGAACTCTTCTGCTATAATATCTAATGCGTTTGGAAGTCTTGCATCAATAAAGCCATAACCGTTATACGTTTCTTCCATATTGTTCAGTTTTTATATCCCCCACTAGGCTGTGATAGCTGGGTGGGGATTGTGTGGTACAATTTACCTGTCATTCTCATCGCCTTTATCAGTCGATGGTCTCCTGCTAGCTTGCCAGAATCTCTTTTACCATGGAAATAACCAAATCGCCATGCCCAATAGCGAGTTCTGTAAACTTGCTTCATAATTTTCTTTGCTAATCTAATCTTCATGCTACTAAGTCTTTATTATTTTTCAAACCTTTAGTTCTCAATGTAAAGTAGAAAGGATAGCAGCATTTCTTAGTCTTATCCAATATTCTTACTTCATAAGTAACAAAAGTACCACATTCTTTGCGATACCCATGAAATTGACCAAAAGAAATGCTTTTTACCTTTCTTAATCTTTTGTAAGAGAAATACCCCATCTTTCTTGATTGAGGTATTATCTTCTTATATTGTTTCTTTACTTTTCTAATGCTCATAACCTAACAAACATGATAAAATGTATTCGGCATCTTGTCTGTTCCAAGCAAAAACAAGATGCTCTTTTCCTTTTTTGTCTTTTATAAGATATACTCCTTGCCGTTTCATACCCAAATCTCCAAACCTTTAAAATTCTTTTCAACAGGCTCATCCTTCCATGTTAAGGAATGACCTATTAATTGCTTGATTCGTCCTTTGGGTAGTTCACACCAATAGTCAACGGCATCCATTTCCCAATAAGGTTTACCATCGCCTAAATCTTCACGGTAAGGCTTTTGTGCAAAGACAAACTCCTTACCATCTGGGTTACAACATAACCATGCCATATTTAATCCTCCTTTTCCTTTAGTATCATTTTCACTTGCTCATACATTGAGCTATCCCATCCTTCATCAAGAGTATCATCGTCATGCTGGTGGTGATTCCAAACGTAATCACTTACACAGTCTCTAAAATAATCGCCATTCGTTCCCTCGCAACTATTATCATCATAGAAACCATCATACCCAAGGAGTTCTTGACATTCCTTGTGCATTAACAAGACACTTCTGTATTGAGGTACAAACTGACGAATATAATTTGTACCGACCTCTATCTTGCATCCACACATACAGCAAGTGTGAGGTGTATGAGCCTTTAGTTCTTTATCAATCCAGTCCATACTTAACCCTCGCTTTCTGCTTTTATGCCTACAGCACTACCATCGTCAAAAAAGGTAAACTTCTCGAAAAGAAAATTAAACCCACAATTACTTCCATTAACAATACAAAATCTATCGGAAACTGCCATTATCAGCATATTCTCCTTGGTGGCTTTTGACTTCAACCACCCAAACGGTTGATGCTTCAACATTTCCTGCCAACACTCCTCTTCGTTGGTAAAGGGTCTGTAGGTAGGTTCTGGCTTGATACGGTAGTCATTGACATTAACAAAGGCATACTCAGCATAAAAGCCATCCTCTGTTGTAATGTCTTTCCACACTCCATTATCTCTGTATTGTATCACTCTGCCTTCTGCAAACGCTTGCAAGATAGGCAATAAATTCTTAACTTCTTTACGTGTCATTGTTTGCCCTCCTCGCACCATCTTAAATATAAATCTTTCTGAGCATCTTTAATAGCATCTGCTGCTATTCTTAATGCCTCATAAACTACTTCTTTACTATGCTTGCGCATTGCATTGTGATATTGAAATATGCATATTTCTTTCTTTATAACCCTCTCCCTGCTGTCACCAAGGAGAGGTGGTTAGTTAATCTGTTACTACTTCCCAGTCTTCAGCTAATACATCTGATACAGAAGGAACCCAAGAATCTGCTCTACCATCAGGATTGACAATCAACATCTGATTGGTGTAGTCAATGTGTGGATTCTCACGCTTCATCAAGATGTCCTTTGCCGACTGAGGAAGTGACTGCATGTTAGGGATGATGTCACCTGTGATATGGGCAGGAATCTGCTTGACAACAAACAATCCCTTGCCATTCCAGCCGCTGCGACGGATTGCTAGACCAGACTTTAAAGCCTTGATAGCCTCGCCAAAGTTCATAACTCCTACCTCATGGTAAGCAGCTTCAAACACACTCTTAGGAGACCAAGACTTGTAACCGTCCTTGTACTCTACCAAGTAACCATCATCCTCAACGGTTGCTGGCTTAATTTCACGACCAAGCACTTTCTGTGCTTCTACCATAGTCATAGGCATTGCCTTAATGACCTTTGTTCCAATAAACTTTTTCATATATTCTCACTATTTAGCCCGAAGGCTGTTAAACGTTTAATCTTCTATTTATGCTCCGTATAACCTCTTGTATGTGCATAGCCTCTGTGCTGGTACTTGCATACCGATTGTTATATAAGCATAACATATTTTTAAGTTGAATAAAATCTTGTCTTGTAAGATGGTTCATACCTATACCTCCATTTCTGATTTTAAGCCCAATCCGAAGAGAAGATGCTGCAAGGTATGCACGTAAGGTATTTCAAAAGAATACGCAGACCAATACAAATCATCAAACTTAAATTTCTCCTCTAACTTATCATACTTAATGTAAATATCATCTTTATAGTATTGGTATAAAGATGGGGCTATTTTAGTATACTTCCACCCATTCTTTTGGAGAATCTCTGGAGTGAGAGGTATGGGCTTTATATCATAAATAGGGATAGATACCGCATAATCTTCTAATTCTACATAGGTAGTATTTATGGTTTCTTCTATTTTATTTACTTTGGTATTATACATTACCAAATCCCCAGGAATATATTCGTTTATCATACTTACTTTCCTTTCTCAACGAAAATTACATTCTTGTCATCTGAACGTTCACTTGCCACACAAGCTAAATGAGTACACATTTGCACATCCTCATTGCCGAAAAATATGCAATCTTTGCAGCTCATAGATTCTAGTTTTTCTACAACGATGATTTCCTCACCAACCTTGTATTCTTTCATTTCTTACCTCGCTTTCTGTTTAAAAGCTTCTGACCATACTCCTTTGGAGAAGAAATATTTGTAAGTATCTCTTTCGGTATAGGATAATAAGTAGGACAATAATAATTTCTTTCAATCATTGCTCACCTCCTTCTGCTCTAGTAAATCATCAAGATAATACCAATAAGTTATACCGATATTATGCACCATATTTCCCCAATCAAAACTTGGTAATCGAGATGTAACACCAGTTTCTTGATTGCTTTTTAGATATACAAAATTCTTATAAGCAGTTGGTTCTTCCTCGGCATGATGCCACAGGTCTTTCAAGAACTGCTCGATTGCCCAGTGAGCACCTGCCTTGAAGCCACAAGCCAAATCATTCATTGCCTCGATGCCTAGAATTTTCTTGTCGGCAATAAAAGCTTTCTTTGCTTCTTCTATCTTCTTTTCGTCCATAATCAAAACATTATTCTATATGGTTTACCTTTTAATGTCGGTCTCTTTTGCTCCACGAACTTCAAGAGTTCGTTGTAATCAATCGTGAACAATGGGCAGTACTTGTACTTTAGGGTACAGATGAACTTGCCATTGAGCATGATGTCTAGGAACAGGGCTTTCATCGCTTGTTTCATAGGTGGCCTCCTTTCTAATAATTGCATCCGTGAAGGTACGGACGAGATTCGTTATACTGCATCTTAAGATTGATGTGCTCCAAGAGGTCGATGTGGTACATGCTTGCCAGAGCGAAGACTTGCATCAGGGTCTCCTGTAGGCGAAGGGTGTTCATCCACGATGGGGAGCAGGAGAAGGGGAAGTAGGTGAGGTGGGTGATGATGTTGTAGATGGCGGTGGGGAGATTACAGATGGAGCGTTGGAACTCCAGCTTGTGGAAGTCTATCTGCTTGGCGATGGTTACATCATCCATCAGGTTGATTCCGTCCTTGCTAGCGTACCATCCCAAGAGGGAGAGGATGCGGATGGCGATGTCGGCAAACTCGGACTCTACCGTGCCTTCCAAGGTGCGCTCGTAAGCGTGCTCATCGGACGTGGACAGCCAGTGGCGGTATTGCTCGATGCTGCCATGGAGGTCGTGGCGGTCGGCTTGGATGGCCTCGCCCATTTCGGTGATGATGAGCATTAATTCTTGGTTGATGTCGGTGTCGGGCTTGTAGAAGCCTTGGTGGGCTGCTATCTGGTATGCCTTGGTCATGTCTTGCTTTAGAAGCTGCTGGGTTGGTTTTGTTTCCATATTCGTTAATGTTTAATGTGTATTGTTTAATGTTTACTTTCTCGGCTGATAGTGAATGCCATATCGTTGAGGGTTCTGCACCATTTGAGCTTGCCTTCCTTGCATAGTTCGTTGATGGCTGCATAGGGATTGTGGCATCCTCGATTGATTATCTCTGAGGTGAGGACGTGGGGCGGTACGATGTGGGCTGCCTCACGTTCCTTTTGCAGCTCTTCGATGATGCTGAGTATCTTTTCCTTCATAGGGCGATGGTAAGAATGATACGTGGGTTACCTCGGACTGGAACATTAGTTGCTCCCACATTCCGTTCTGGTCTTGCTGATACCACAAACCATCGTGCATAGTACCGATGATGGGATTGCCTTTGTACCAGAGCACCATGGTCTTGTGGGTGAAGAGCATTTTGTGGGCACGGCTTATTCGCTTGCCTACCTTGATATATCCAAAGATGTTCATAGGGCTAGAAGAGTGATAGCTGACCTGTCTTGTCGTGGTATGGCTCCCCATCGGGGAAGAAAAGCTTCTCGAACATGGCGGTCATGCAGTTGGTTACTATTGAGTTTCCTGCTAGGGCATAGAGCTTGCTCTTGCAGATGATGGGTGAGCCATCTTTCTCCTTGCTCAGGAGACGGTCGATGTCGGGGTCGTGGACTCCCATGAGACGAAAGCAGTCACGAGGAGTGTACTTTCGGATTTGGATGGAGTATCGCTGACCGTTGGGGGCTTTATAGATTAATTCTTTATTCATAAGCGATTGATGATTAAAAGCATTGGTACGCAATTTCCTCCGTGTCCCATGGCTGAATTGAGGGTGGGAGAGATTCCGTGGGTGGAATAGACTCGGTTCTGCTGCTCGAACCTGCCTGGGATATTGAGGTCGGCTAGCTTTATAATTTTGTCGTAGCTCATAACTTTTGGATGATTAAGACTGCGTTGGCTGCTCTGCCATCGTCGTGGATATAGTTGGCAAACCCTGCCTTGTAATAGCTGGTTCGGATGGTGCGAGATAGCCCCCCCCGAATTTGGGTTGATTAATAACTTTCTCATTCTATCTTTTTGATTATCAATACCCCCCCTTAGGGAAGTGGTTAACCCCCAATAGGTTGGCGATGCTTATGCCCATTCCGAAGGATGATGTGATGGTAGGGCTGCAACCATCAGCGGTCTTGGGTATCGAAATCTTCGGGGTAGAGGGTCTTGATGGATTCATTGATGTCGGTCTTTGTGAGATACTTTTCCAAGAGGTTGCTGGAAAGGAAATACTCGGGTGGCACATCGTCCTCTAGGAGGTCTTCCACCGTGGTGGTGAGCTTCTGAGGGGATGGGAAGTGATACTCTGGGTGAGGGTCTGCATCGGTGCGAAGGATGGAGATAACAAAGATGCGCTCTCTATTCTGTGGGATTCCATAGTCCTTGGCATTGAGCACCTTGTAGAAGGAGGTGTAACCGAAGCTGTCTAGGTCTTGGAGATAGCGGAAGAAGTACTTGCGCATTTTCTGGGTGAGGAGACCTTTGACGTTCTCCAGCATGATGTACTTGGGATGCTTGACTTGCAGCATTCTCTTCTCTTGGAATATTAGGGAGGAGCGTGTGCCGCTGTTTTCATCCGCTCCTTGGCGAAGTCCTGCGGTGGAGAAGTCTTGGCAAGGAGAAGACCAACTTATGAAATCGAAGTCGGGAACTTGATTCCAGTCGATGAGGGCTACGTTGCCAAAGTTGGGTGCGTCCCATCCGTGAAGGAGACGGTAGGCTTGGATGGCTGACGGCTCTATCTCGGAGAAGCCCACTACCTTGAAGTCGAAATCAGGGTGGGATAACCTTAGGTATTTGAGGGCGAGAGATTGAGAGCCATATCCTGCGAAGGCCTCGAAGACCCGAAGTGGATGCTCTTTGTTGTACTGATTCGTATTTATCATATAGGTAAACAGAAATGTGGTTTATGGTTGCCAACTGATGCCTAGCTCTTGTAGGTAGCCTCGCTTGTAATATCCCATGAGTGACAGTCGGGCTGAGGACTGAGGGTTTTGCTTGACTAGCTCTATGAGACCTAGCATTCGCTTGCACTCGCTGTCTTGGCTTGCGGTGGTATCTTGGTGCTGCGCATTTTTCCATCGCTCACCGATTGGCTTTTCTTCCTCGGTGGTGGTTGGAGGAACGGCTGGCGGTGGGGTAGCTCCTAGGATTTCGTCTTCCCATCCTCGTTGATTGAGGAAGGTCTGGAAGTTCTTGCGAAACTGCTTGTCGGGGGTGGAGAGGACGTAGGAAGGGATGAACTCGGTAGCTGCCTTTCGGTCTTTGAGGGACATGGAGTTCCATTTCTTCTCTAGCTTATCCTTGCAGCCCACTTTCTTCTGGTAGAGATTCCAAGCGTTGGCGAAGGTGTATTCGTCCTTGACTAGCTTGGGTGGTCGGGTTATCTTGTAACCATTTTCCTCTAGGAGTTGGATAGCTTTTTCTATTTCGTTCATAGTTCTCCGTTTAGATATTGTTCGATTGCTTTCATAAACTCATCGAGTGAGCGGATGATGATGTACTTGCCTCCGTTCTGCTCTACTGCTTCTTGGAAAAGGACTTGCTCGGGCGATTGCTTGCCCTTGGGTGTCTTGTTTTCGATGCAGAGATAACCGTGCTGGGAGTTGGGTTTGAGCAGAATCATGTCGCTCACTCCAGGCACCAGACCTTCTTCCTTTAGCCATTGTGTCTGTAGGGTGGTGCGCTTTGTACCGTTGGGGACGGAAAAGAAGATGTGGGAGAGGTCAGGATGCTTGGCTCGCATATACCTGACCTCGGCACATTGCATGTAGTGTTCCTCGTTGAGGGAACGCTTGCGTGGCTTCTTCTTCTCAATTCCCTTGTCTTGCATGGCAAGAAGTTCTTTGAGTGTTGCCATAGGAATTACCAGTTGGTATTGAAGAGGTCGGCAAGGGACTGCTCACCCATGATGTCGATGGCTTTCTTGGCTAGCTCCTCGGTCTTGAAATAGATGTCGCTAGACTGGCAATAAGTATTGTATGCTACTGTGTACTTATCATATCCTGTGCAGATGATGAAGTATTTCTTCTCGTTGCCATTGTTGAAATTTGGATGCCAGCCATTATTGAGCCAGATGGCGATGTTCTGCAACTTATTGGTTGCCATCAGTCGCTTGACCTGTGCCTCTGAGTTGCAGTTGAAGAGTGAGACGAATTCGGCATTGCACTCGTAGGTGTCGATAGTCTCGGACTCGATGTCGGTGTTGACGTTCCAGTAGTAAGGCTTAGTGCCCAGAAACAAGTCCTTGGACAGTTTGTAATATGTGATAGGTTCGTCTACTTCTTTCTTGACGTTGGGATTGCCTTCCACCTTTTTGCGTATCATCGGCTTGCCATCCTCGCTGATGAATACCTCTAAGTTGTCGGGAATCTTTATTTCTGCTGCCGAACCATCGGCTGGGACGATTACTCCTGTCTCCAGATGGTTGTTGGAAACCTTTCGAATGCCGCTGAAAGGCTTATCATCGGTGTGCTTGATGCTCTCGAACTTTTCTTGTACTTGGCAAAGTGACTCAGGAAGCGTGCCGAACATCTTGCCCATAAGAGCACCGATTGCCATGGATGCTGCTATATTAGCTGCTTGCTCTTCGCTATGCTTGCGGTTTGTGTTGTGGTTGCGCTCACGTCTTGCGTTGCGCTTGTTGTTTCTGCGTGTCATGATTCTAACTATAATTTTTTAAGATGTTATTGAATTGGTCTTCTGATACTCCATCGGCTATGAGGATAGTGAGGATGGTATCAAGAACACGATTATATACTTCGTTGAAGGCTGGCTCGTCCATCTTGGCGAAGCTGATGCTCTTGGCTCGCTCCAAGAACTTCTGACCATTGAGGTCGAAGAGCGGTTCGCTGAAACCTGAGGTGATAAGAAGCTGCTCACGGAAGGTCTCCCTAGAGCGGAGGTTGATGCGCTGCCGCTCGGTGAGACAGTCCCATGCCGCATTGATTAGGGCGAAGAACTTGCGGTGGAACTTGACGTTTCGGGGCTGCACTATCTTCGCCTTGACCACTGAGCCTACCTTAATCTTCTGTAGGTTCTCATAGTCTTCATCGCTGTAGGCTTGGAGACCAAGAGAGGTTCTGACAAGATGGATTTCCATACCTTATGATGATTGTATTGCTTAACTCATTGGTGGGAAAGGGAGGCCGCCTTGCTGCGGCTGACTTCCACCAGATGTAGGCTGCTGATTAATCGGCTGACCTGCTGCGTTGACTTGTGGAGGAAACTGCTGACCTTGTGGCTGCGGTGGTTGCTGATAGCCTTGGGCGGTCTGACCGACTGCGCTCTGATAGGTCTGCGGTTGCTGCTGGTAGGATTGCTGAGGCTGATGTGCGCCAAAGCGTTCCACCTTCCAACAGTCTAGTTGGTTGAACCATCGTCCGTCCTTGCCTTGGTGGGCTTTCGGGGAGAGGTGGGCGGTGATTACCTCGCCTACTTGGATATTGAGTTGCTGCAACTTGTCTGAGCCATATACTTGGAAGACGGCTCGGGATGGGTATTGCTGGTTCAACTCCTCTATCACGAAATTCTGTGAGCACCATTGGGTGCCTCGTTGCGATGTGCCTTGCTGATAAGGCTCTGCGGCAATAATCTTGCCTGTAAATGCGATGTTCATATCTTATTATTCTTTTTTGAGTGTTATACGTATGGATGGCTTGGTCTCGGTCTCCTTCAAGTAGTGCTCGTAATGGTCGGGTTCGGTGTCCTTGAACAACTTGGTGTCGAAGGTCTGCTTCTTGGAGGATGGTACGTAGGCATAGCTGGCATAGGAGGTCTTGATGCTCTTCTGCTTGTTCTGCTGCATCATCTGCATGAGTTGTTTCTTGACTTCTTCCTGACGGATTTTGAGGGCATCCATTCGGGCGGTGACAAGAAGGTATTCCTGCTCCAAGGCTGAGAACTGCTCGGGAATCTCCACCTCGTAGTGGTAGCCTTCATCGCCATTGAGGTAGGCGGAAATCAAGTCCTCTATCTTGCCATCGTCAACTCGGGGTAGGGGCTGGAACTTGCTCTGTCCGTTCTTGAACCACATGCAGACTAGCTCCTTGACCTTAAGTTCGGGATTCATCTGCTCGAACCATTTGGCATAGATGGATAGCTGGAGGGAGACGTTGTCGTAGTGGAGGGTGGAGGTGGTCTTGTAGTCCACCAGATAGATGTTGCCCTCGCTGTCGGCAAAGATACCGTCTATTGCACTGGCGAAGTGGGTGAAGTCGGTGACGAGATACTCGCTCTCCACGTGGTGGAGGTCGTAGGAGAGGAGCATGGAGTGGAAAGCCTGTATCTCCTCGGATGGGTCGGGGTACTGCTTGATGTCGGCATCGAAGACGGTGCAGAAGAGTTCGAAGGAGTTGTGTATCATTCCGCCTCGCTCTGCTGCCTTGTTGAGCACAGCTTCGGGGATTCCCTTGTAGGTGTCGGGGAAGGCTCGCTTGATGAGCGTTCCTGTGATGCCTTGAAGTTGCTTTCCGTTAAGATGGTAGGTGTGTGCGGCTTCATCGAATACTACTTTGCTCTTAGCGAGTGTGATTTCTTTTGTGCTTGTTGTCATATTCCTAGTTCCTTTCTCTTGGCTGATGCTGCTTGCATGAATTGAGGATTGGTGGTGAGCGGTGAATATGTGTTCATCACCCATACTATTTGGTCTCGGGTGGTACAACGGCTGAGGTAGCCTAGTGCCTCGTTGAGGTCGTTGGGATTGTATTGAGGGGCGGTATGTTGTGGGGTGTTGCCCTGCTGGTTGGCTTGCTGCTGATGTTCTCCGACATTGGTGGTGTCGGAATCTTGGTTATCATCAATGGCGAAAAGTCCGTTGAGAGCGTACTTTCTAGCGTAGGATGATGCTGCTCCTGTAATCTGACTACCGTCCATTCCCTTCTTGGTCTCTTCCTCTCTGGCGAAGCCTGTGGTGGTCTCGGTGTCTCCCTTGCCATTCTTGATGGTGGCGGTGGCTTTCACGTAGATGCGATTGCCTACCATTACTATATCATCGGTGATGATGAGAGTGCAACCTTGCTCGGAGAGGAGTGGCTTGACAGCCTCCAAGATGTCCTCTGCCTTGCGATACTTGTAATTGCCGAAGCGGTTGAACTGTGACTTCGGTGCTTTCAGCTTTGACTGAATCGTTATAAGTTCTTTCATATACCTTATATATTAGAGGGTTTGTTACTCGTATCTGTATTCCCATTGCTTGCAACAATAGTCGCTCTGGCGGTGGGCTTTCGGATTGTCACAGACGGCTAATAATAAGCAATCGTGACAGCCTTTCTTTCTGAATGTTGTCATGTTTGATGATGTTTTTGAGATTAATAAAAACTCCACTATTCTCACGAACCATGGAGGTAATCGACTTTTCTATGAATACAAAAAATTACATTCATGTAAAAGATGATGGTTTATTATTATGCAAATTGTATGTCCTTAAGAAAAGGGAGTACGTTCCCAGGCTTTTGATTCCACCGTGCTCCCAAAAGGAGTGACGTTCCTACGTGAGCTTCCAACTCCATCACTCCTTTAGTTCCCTTCTGCATTCCATTGGAGGCTTAGGACTCCCAGCACTTGCAATCGCATACATCTGTTGATATATCTGTTTTTATGAACTTATTCAACTAACAACCTAAAAACGAAATGGCTAACGTGCTGGCTGCATTAGAACCTTTGATTGTATATAGGTGCGCTTCCGAACCTCTCGCTACCTTAATATCATGTAAGGGTCTCGGCATGAGGACTGCTTCTTCACCACGATGGACTGACCATCTATCAACTCCAAGACTTTCCACGATACACCAAGTGAATGGTGTGGTAATCGTCCTGCTACTTCCACGTCTAGGCGCAATCTGTAGTTAACTGCGCTGCTTTTGGCTGCGTGTACCTCTCTAGGAAGGTTTATCCTATCCGACATGATGCCTCGGTATCGGGCGAGTGGGGCGCAAGGGTGGACTCGAACCACCGACCTTGAAGGCGATGAACCTTCCGTTCTACCATCTGAACTACTTGCGCTGACTTTTTAAACTAAATCTTATGGTATATGAAAATTGCAAGATTGGTATCTCCTTTTACTTGCCTACTTCCTTGAAGTAGTTTATCATTTCGCTGACAGCAACCACGAAAGCGATTGCTGCGAATATCAATGCGAATGTCTGGAACATATTCTTATCTGTTTTAATGGGTTACACAATAGGCTGCTGCCTCTGATTCTATCTCCTTGATGCTCTTGGAGCGGTTCTGCATCATCCATTCCTCTAGCTCCGACTTCTTGAAGTAGAGCGAGTTGTGGTTGGGCTTGTAACACGAAATCTCATGGCTACGTGCCTTGTTGCGGACACTCTGCTCGCTGAGTCCAAGGATGAAGGATGCCTCCTTGATGTTGAGCATCGTCTTGGCTGCTATCATCGCATACTGCTCGATGCGGTCTAGCTGGGCTTTAATCTCCTCGTTCATAGGCTCACTCTTTGAAATTAATGGTTGACTGGGTAGGGCTGCTGGCAGTGGGCTTTGTCGGCTCTGGTCTATCAGTGCCCTTAACGCTGGGGGTGCATTCCTGCTCTATCAAGGGGAGAATGCCCTTCGCTTTGAGTGAATCGTAAAGGAAAATTCTTCCCTTCGTTGTCCACTCGGTGTTGTACTTCACATCGTGTCTTCCGTCTGAGCGAACGATGTCAACCGCTCGGCTGTGTACATATCCGCCTTGCAAGAACTGGCTGTACAATATCCACTGACCTCTCATCTTGTACTGGATTCTCATCTCCTCCAAGAGTTTGTTCAACTTCACTGCACTCATTCCGTAGTCCTGAGCAATCTGGGTGACGGTCATTGTGGCTGTGCTCTGCAAGATTTGGTCGTAGTAGCTTACCTTTGGGAGCATTTCCGTTATCTTGTTGCCTAGCTCTGCGTTCGCCTTGCTGATAGTGATTATCTCCTGTTGCTGCTTGCGGTTCTCCAAGGCTAGCTGCTCTCGCTCTTCCTCTGCCTTGACCAGAGATTTGAGAGCTTCGAGATAGTTCTGAGGGACGGATGGCTTGCTTGCCTCGATTTCTTTCTTCATTCGGTTGAAGGCTTCGATGTACTTCAACTTGAACTCCATCGCCTTCTTTCCGTTGAACCCCATCGCTAGGAGAGTGAATCCATCTTGGTTCATGATGAACATTGGATAGCTCTGCTTGTTCTGCTCGTTGATGTAGGTTGTTTCCTCGAACATTGGGGTCTCGTCATTTTTAACGACACCCCCTTGGAGTATCTTTCTGATAGCTTTCAGAACATTATCGTGAGGCTTTTCAAACACCTCTGCAACCAGTAAGCTATTTGTTAGAGGTTGGTCGCTTTGACCTCTGTAAACGATTTCATTCATACTTACCTCCTTTTTTTATTAATTAAAGATAGGTTTTTCGACTTCTATACCCCCAAAGTTTTTAAGAGCATCTTGTCTAATCAGTCCAGCTCGCTTATTCATTGTTCTATAGGCTAACGCATTATAGATTGCAGATTGCGAACACTGGTATTTTTTTTTTAGCTTATCACGATTTTTTATCGAAATCGAAATAATTTTTTGCGTTTTTGCTTGCATATATCATTTTTTTTGTTTATTTTTGCCATCGAAAACATTCTAATTTCGTTCTTGAAACGTTTTTGTTTCGTTTTCGAGTGCAAAGATAAGCGTTTCCGAGATAATAACAAAGCGAAACGCAATTATTTTTATCGGATTTGCAATGTTTAACCATGTTAAATTTATGTATAATTATGGAAGTAACTATAATACAAAGAGTTGGCTATGTTTTGCTGGATACTAAACTTAGTAAGGCGGCTTTTGCAAAAACGATAGGTATGGATGCAACAACCTTTTGGAGACAGTTGAAAGGTGAACAAGCACTTTCTGCCAAACTTATCGAAGGAGTATTGAAGGCTTATCCAGATATTTCCGCTGAGTGGCTTTTACGTGGAATTGGTAATATGAAGGTTAATCAAATTGATACGATTTTGAATAACCAAGAGTCTGTTAGTTCTGGGCAGGAGTCTATTTGGAAGGCTAAATATGAATCAATAAAGGAGTGCTATGACTCTTTGCTAAATAGCCTTGGCGGTGTTATTGGTAAGAGAAATGTCGGATAATTAAAATGTGGTGAGGTATGCCTAAAGAAATTGTATATGTATTTGTAGCTTTCATAGTGATAGCTGCTATTTATTTTATGTATAGCTCATTGAGAGTTAACAGAAAAGAAGGTGAAACTTCGAGTGTAAAAGAAGACAGCAAGACAGTTGCTAAGATGGTGTTTAGATATGCTGCCGTTGTAATATCCTTTGTGGTGTGTATGGTAGTTCTTATTGTCATTGAAGCTCAATTTCTAGAGCCAAACAAGGGCTTTGTCTTTGGTGACTTTGCTGTTTCTACTATGGTTGCCAGTTTTGTTGGTAAACTCTTGAAGAATAAGCTAGGGCTGTGATGGTTGAAATTACTAACGAGCATAGGTTATATGTTCTTTTAAAGTATTTGCATCGTAAATCTTTCAAGAACAGAAACCTTTGGAATGTAGTGTGCAAGCATACTCATGAGAGTCGTTCTTGGATGGATGGTACAATAAAGGAACTGCGAGGTGATAATTATCAGGACTATGGGATAGGAATGTCTAGCAAGGAGGTGCGTGAAGTATATTCTACCTCTCCTTTGGGAAAGAACGAGATTCCTAAACTGTGGAGAAATAGTAAGTTTAAGACAACGTTGCTTTCCAAGGCATACGGATATATCTTAGCAGTAATCGGAATACTGATTACTGCTCTCGTAACTGCTTTTGCCAAGGACTTGTATGAGTTTTTTAAAGAAACCATCCTAAAATAACGATTATGTTATATGTCCAGCAAATAATACCGATTGCAGTTACTATCTGGTCAATATGGTCTGCTAAAAAATCTTTCATAGATGCAAAGTTACAACTATTATTTATTAGTCAAATATGAATTACAAAGTTTAACTTTCCCAACTAGCAAAAAATATTTTCCCAACTAGAAAAGTGAAATAACAAAAGGCATCGGGTGTAGTGCTCGATGCCTTTAGTTTAATTTATACATAGTACTCATCTGTGGTTTCTATTGGATAGGCATCTTCGCCGTCAATCTCTACCTCTCCTTTGTAAATCTCAAACCAGAAGACACTTCTTCCGCTCTGTTTTGTGCCTTCTACCTTCTCCTTTCCTTTGGTCATAGCCTTGCAGTAGGCTCTAGCCTTTCTCAGGGTGTCGAATTCTCCTTCATCATGGAAACCTCCCCATCCATTGTTCTTTAATACGGTGTATATCATAACTGCTGCTTAACCGTGATGCAGTAGGGCTTATGTTGGGTTATTTATCGAAGAACTTATCTATGAGACCCATTGCCTCGTCCTTCTTCTTATCTATTATCTTAGCATAAATCTCGGTGGTCGAGATTCGAGAGTGACCGAGTAGCTTGCTGGTGGTGTAGATGTCCGCTCCAAGCGTGAGCATCATCGTGGCGAAGGTGTGTCTGGCTGTGTGGAATGAGACGTTCTTGGTGATTCCTGCTTGCTCTGCCCATACCTTGATGTGGTGATTGAGGTTGGATTGCTTGCAGAGGTCTTGGAATACCAGTTCTCCTTCTCGCTCGGGTAGCCATTTTACGGCTTCGTTTGACAGTTGGTAGCTTACCACTCTCTGTGTCTTCTCCATAACCTTTGATAGGCGGTATTGCTTTCGCCCGTCCGTGTCGGTTACTTCCTCTATGTCAGACCATCTTAGCTTTCTGATGTCCGATATTCTCAGCCCAGAGAAACAAGAGAACATGAAGGCTTGCTTGGTGAGGATGGAGTAGCATTCGGTGGATGCTAGTCTTTTCACTTCGTCTATGTCCAAGTACACTCGCTCGCTCTCGGGTGTCCTGATTTTCTCGCTGGCATCTATCTGAGTTAGCGGATTGATGGCTATTACTCCTTCTCGAACTGCCTTGTTGAGTGCTGTGCCAAAACAAGTGAGGTATACATTTTGGGTGATGCGGCTGAGGGGTTGGCCTCCTCGCTTGGTTGCATGCTTAAGGTAGTCTATCCATCCCAGGCAAAAATTCTTGTCGATGTCGCTCATCAGTGCCGATTCGCCCTTGTATTTGATGAGGTGTTTCTTCATGTTCTCTACTGTCTTGGATGATTCCTTTGACTTGGCGGTCTTTTCCTTTGCAGCCTTGAATATGTCTATCCATTCCACAAGTCTCATCTTTCCCCTTCCAGTTATGATGCCTGCCTTTCCATTCTTGATGTCTAGCACTCTCTGCGCCATGATGGCATTGGCTACGCTCATGGTCTCCAAGTTCTTTTGTCGTGCAGCCGACTTGTTTCTACCCACTTCTGGCACGAGATAGAGCTTCAGGAACTCATACTTTCTCCTCCCTTCTAGGTATATGTCTAGATAGATGCTCTTGTTACCGTTGGCGAGTTGCTTGAATCTGATAGTGACAGGTTCTTTCTCATAGGTCTTTTTTCGTCCCATAACTTTATATTTTTGTTACTCGCTGCAAAGATAAGCATTTTTTTTGTTACTCACAAGTTTTTGGTAACAAAATAGTAACATAACTTTTACATATCTATTATATAGCTATTATAGAGCCGTGGCTTTGCTTTGTGCTATCTGGAAATCGTAACTCGCTGATAGGCTATATAATAGATATATAATAGATATATAAAGGGCTACCCTCTCGGGCAACCCTATACATATTATACAAAAACATGCGAAAGATAATTATGTATTATATAAGTAATTGAAAATCAATATATTGAAAAAGCTACATGTTTTTATGAGTAACAAAATGGTAACAAAACATTGTTTAAAAAACTAAACTATCTCTCAGTATATCGAATAAGTAACACATGAGTATCAAAAGCGAAATGCACTTTAACTTAGATTAACAGATTAAACCTTTATATAGCCATTATATATCCATTATATAACTATTATATAGCCGAGTGCAGTATCTTTACAAATTCACATTTTTACACATTTGGTGGTTTCATTTTTTGTTTCTATCTTTGCAGCGTCAAAGTTACGGTTGGCATGACTAAAGTAGTCCTCCTTTCATGGTGCATAGCACCTACAAGATATGAATCCCTGAGTCGCTGCCGTAACCAGCACTTGGGGGTTCTTTTTTATATCCCTGAGTTTTTGACGAGACATCGAGGTTCAATCCGTGCAGTCCTCTTCGGAGTTATCAACCGATATATAAAACTGCTCAGTCTAGTAGGATATATTTGTGTAGGTAAGACCTGCTCTGTTCCATCCATTAACAACAGGCGCCCATCTTCCGTAAGGAATACCCCTACATGAATGAACAAAACTAAGTGGGTAACTTAGTCCTATGTAGGCTATGGTGAAGATAATTTACTGCTTAATCGTAGTTGATAATTTATATAAAAATTTTCTTCGCCTGCTGCCCTCTCCTTATAGGGGATGGGTAAAGAATGGATAGTACACATATAAAAAATATCACTTATGAAAGAAAACGTGAAGGTCTTTGCCAAGACAATCGAGGATGAAGCTCAACGACAGATAGAGGAACTATCAAAGTCGGATGCTTACAAGGATTGTAAAATCAGAGTGATGCCTGATGTGCATGCTGGAACTGGATGCACCATCGGCACTGTGATTAAGATTCGTGGTCGTGTGATACCTAACACGGTGGGTGTGGACATCGGCTGTGGAATGTTGGTGATTTGTCTTGGAAAAGATGATGTCAACCTAGAGAGACTTGATGAGGTTATCAATAACTATATTCCTTCTGGATTTAGCGTGAATGATACTGTGACAGACTTTGTAGAGCACATGGGGTCTGGTATCTTGGATGGTATTAAGGCTAAGTGTTTTGATACAAGATATGCTTTGAGGTCTATAGGAACTTTGGGCGGTGGTAACCACTTCATCGAAATAGATGTCGATGAAGAAGGATTGAAATATCTTGTGATTCACTCGGGTAGTAGAAATCTTGGTGTGTCTGTATGTAAGTATTATCAGGAAGCTGCCTATAAGAATTGCTCTATAAAGAAGGACAACAGAAAGTCTATCATTGAGAGGTTGAAGGAGGAAGGAAGAGAGAAGGAGATACAAGATGTCTTGTCTTCTTTACCGAAGTTTGCTGTTCCTAACAAAGATTTATGCTATTTGGATGGTTCGTTGCTTGATGATTACTTTTCTGACATGAAGTTAGTTCAAATGTATGCTGACTTCAATCGTAAAACCATGTCTATGATTATCATGGGTGCAATGGAGAAGAAAGTGTTTAATACTTTGTTTGATGAGTTCACTACTTTGCACAATTATATTGAACTTAGCTCTGGCATCCTGAGGAAGGGCGCAATAGCTGCTTATGCGAATAGAAGAGTTATCATCCCTATGAATATGCGTGATGGTTCTTTGCTGTGTGTGGGAAAAGGAAATGATGATTGGCTTTGCTCTGCTCCTCATGGAGCTGGAAGGTTGATGTCTCGCACAAGGGCTAAGATGGACTTGAAGTTGGATGATTTCAGAAAGCAGATGGAGGGAATCTACACGACTTCTGTTTGCACTGAGACCATTGACGAGTCTCCTATGGCTTACAAGCCTATGGATGAAATCGTGGAACTGATTAAACCTACGGTTAACATCGTGAAGGTTATCAAGCCTATCTACAATTTCAAGGCTAAGGAGTAAGTGTGACAAAAATAGTAGTGGCTATGGATGAACTTGAACGAATTAAGTTGAAGGCTTACAAGAGCTATCATCGCTACATGGTGGCGAACGGAAGAGGGCTGATTCTCTCTTACGATGAGTGGAAAAGACATGTTGAACAGATAATAACTGATTAGCGTATGAGAACTGAAATTTTTAATAAGGCACAGTCTCTTAAAAGAGATTTGGATAATATAGATAGACTCTATGATGTCACTGTTAATAGTATCAGGAACTTTGATGATAAGAAACATGAAATTAATAGGGTGCAAATAGCGAATATAGCTCTTAGAGATTTGCTTTTTACAGAAGAACAAACTCAATTCAAAGAAGACTTTAAGAATTTTCTCAAAAAAGAATTTGATACTTATAAGTCAAACTTTCAAAATTTGTAGCGTATGGACACAAGAGTATTGATGGATATTCTCCTGAAAGCAAAGGATGCTATTCAGAGAGGGTGCAATAATCGGGCAAGCAACTTGAATAGCGTGCTTGGTGGCATTGATGAGGCTGTGAAGTGGCTGGATGGTGCTGACTTGATAGACTTAAACAAGGTGTGGCATCAGGCTAAGGATAAAATGCCCGACATCTATGGCGGTCGATACAATGACTACCTGTGTGTGCATAAATTCAGACCTTCTGGTCATACTCATCTTACACATGAGGAGAATTGCCCAGAGTTTGAGGAGTATCTTAAGAAGAATCCTGAGGATTGGTGGTGCAACGTTTGGGACTTGTTGAAGAAAGAACATAACGAAAAATTTTAAATGATATGAAGAAGTTTTTATATTTGTCTTTAGTAGTACTGCTGGCAAGTTGTACTTTTGAGAAACCTAGTAGAATAGGTTGGTTTTATGATAGATATATTGATACAATACAAGTATCTGACAGCGTTTGGGCTGTGAATGCAGTTTATAAAACTCAAAATGGTATTGGAGCAACAAAGATTGCAACTATAATTAAGGAAGATGGTAAGTAAATCGGCTGAATATTATCGTAGCCATCCAGCAGCTAGAGCGAGGAAGGCTGCTTACGATACTAAGTTTGAGAGTTCTCCTTCTCAGAAGGCGAAACGTAGGGAGTTGGCTCGGCACAATGCCGAACACGACAAGAAGTATGGGGCAGCTTCGAGAAAAGGCAAGGATGCCAGCCATACTTCATCGGGCATCAGATACAAGCCATCGTCCGTGAACCGTGGTAGCAAGACAGGGCGGACGCATCAAAATGCGTTCGCCTGTAAAAGTTTTGACAAATACTCCTCGTCCCAACCAGCCTTCATTCTTTTCAAGTTGAGACTACCCTTGGTAGTCTTATCATTTTTGAGAATAGAAAGTGCCATCTTTGTGATTGTTGAGAAGTTTCTGGCGGCATTCTTTACCTTTCTGCTTTCATCCTCCTTGAAGGTGAAGTCTAGTTGCCAATGCAAGTTGTTCTCGATTCCCCAATGCGCTCTTATCGAGTTTGCAATTTTTTCAGGATTTTCATTACCTAAAGAACTTATATAGTATCTGATTTCTTCTGATGTTTCACCTGTTGCGACAATAGTCCTTCGGGATACGATGCCTATGATGGATCGCAAGCCTTCGAATTTGTTTTTAAACATTCGTTGTGTGGTGTCTCCAAAACTCACTACTATACATTTCCTTTCCTCCCTTCTACCATGTCCCTCGTTGAAGGTCTCATGCTTTGCAACTATGTTTTGATAGTCTCTGTGCATATTTTCGGAAATGATATCCTTTGCAAAATCATAGCTTTTTCTTTGGTTCTCCTTTAACGCTATAATATAATCGCCTTTTCCTTCTATAATCTTCTTTGTGATAGCGGTTTGGCATCCCATAGCATCAATCGTAACGACTGTGTCTTTCAAATCTATTGCACTGAGCAACTTTGGCACAACCGTAATTTCATTAGTTTTGTCACCAACCTTCTCTTGACCTAAGGATATGCTGTTCTCAGAAGACCAAGCTGACACAATCCACATGCGAAAGTCCTCCTTGCCCAAAGTATGTTCTGCGTCGCATTTGCTGGAACCACGCATTAACTTGCCATCAATGGCAACTACGCCTTTGACCTCGCCAATAATTTCTTTGACCCAATTGCGAAATATTTGTTCAAAGCCCTTTGGGTCAAATATGGAGAAGAACCTATTGAAAGTGTCATGACTAGGAATGCGCTCCAAACCAACTAAACGGGATTTGAAGAACTCCTTCTTTGTCCTTCCAAACTCTGCAATGTCATCCCATGTTTGACATCCTGCTAGTACAGCTGCTATGGTAATATATATGATGTGTTCCATTTTATGGACAGTTCGTCCAGTAACTCTTGGGTCTGGAATTTGTTTAGATAACTTAATAATGTTCATTTTGTACCTTTTAAGTGTTTAAATATTTCTTACAAAGATACTAAAATATTTTCAAATAGACAAATATAAATAGCTAATATTCAATAAGATATAATATTTTAACTAATATGTTAATAGGTAAAGAATTTGATGCGTCTGCCCTGGGTAGCAAGAGCGATATGCCTGGGGACAGAAGGGCTAGAGGTGGTCGCTGATAGTGATACTTTCCAATTTGGAATAGTCGCAGAGGCGTTACTCGTCAAAATGAAAAAGGGGAGTGCTCGCGCATTCCCCTTCATTGATTATTAACCTAAAAACCTAATCTTTTCGCCTATGTAAAAAAAACTAAACCTGTATTTAATCAATTTTCTTCGAATATGAAAAAACAATCGTATTTTAGCGTATGTACTATTCTTCCTTGCCTATCGCCAAGTTACGCAACTTGTCTGTGAGTGCGTTGGCGATTCCCTTGGTGTTCTCCAATGTGACGGATTGCAGCATCGGGAGATTGAACTTTAGAGCTTCCAAGTAGAACCTACAGAAGTCCCTTGGCTCGCATTCCAACATGGCTTTGCGGAAGGTGTCGAAGTTCTCTCTGGAATAGTCTGCCATCAGCTCACGGAACTCCTTCTTGACAGGAGCCTCGTAACCTTTCTGCATGCCGCCAGTCTTCTTGCGACCTTTGATGAACTTTCCTTTTTCGTCTCTTTCTGCTGCCATATATTGGATTTTTGGTGCAAAGATAGGTAATTTTCGATTGGCTTTTACTTTATCCGTTAATTTTGTGAATTAAGAAAATCTTATAAGATTAACCGATAAAGTGACATTTTGGGATGGTTTCTCTATCTTTGCCACATTATTAATAATATAAATATTTCGAAATATGATAGGAGCTTTAGTAGGAGCAGGTCTCTCCCTTGCGTCTTCCATCGCTGGTGGCATCGCCAACAGAAAGGCGGCGAAGAAGCAAGAGCAGATGCTTGCCCAACAGAAGAAGGATAATCAGGCATGGTTTGATAGGAAGTACAATGAAGACCCTACCAAACGTGCCGACACGGTGCGCTTGCTGACCCAGATGCAAGAGCAAATCAAGAACAGAAACAAGGCTGCAAGAGGAAGACAGGCTGTGATGGGTGGCACTGAGGACTCAACCACTGCGGTGAAGGAGGCCAACAACAAGACCCTAGCCGACACTACCTCACAGATTGTGGCTGCTAACGAGAGCAGAAAGGATGCCATCGAACAGCAGTATCAGCAGAACAAGCGTTCCATCGAGGGACAGCAGATGCAGATGGAAGCTGACAAGGCTGGCAACACGGCTAACGTGGTGGCTGGTGTGGCTGGAACTGCCGCCAACATCGCCAGTGCGCTTGATAGTGGTGAGAAGAGTAAATCGGCTGGAGCTAGACCTAGTGTGTCTTCTCCTTCATCCACCGATATGGCGAAGCTGGATGCCAAGGTTGGGGCTGTGCCTAGCCAACAACAGGTGGCGAGTGATGTAAATGACATGGTTGGCGGCAATGCACCAAGAAAAAGAGTTTAGCTTATGAGAGCATTAGATATGTTATCACAAAAGAATGGCTTGAAGACTACACAGAGTGTACTCAACAAGCAGCAGAGCGGTGTGGATGCAGCACAGAAGGCGAACCCTCAGGAGGCATCTACCTTTACCCAAAAGCAACTGGATGCCGCTGGCAAGAAGGTTGACCAAGCGAATGACTATACTCCAGAGACTCCAACTATGAAGGAGGCGCAAACTCGTACCATCGCTAATCAACAAGGTGTGATGAATGGGATTCAGACCAATGGCGGTGTGGATGCCGAGGAACAGGATAAGCCTTCCATTCCAATAGTGAAGAAGGATGAGAAGTCTCAGCAAGAGCAGCCCAAGCCGATGAGCTATGCCGATATGTTCAAGGCTATCTATGGGAATGGCGAGGACGAGACTCCAGAGCAAAAGGCGAGACGAGAGAAACGAGAGAAGACGAAAGCACGTATCGCTGCCATTGGTGATGGTCTCCGTGCTTTGTCGAACATGTATTTCGCTACCAATGGGGCGAAGGTGGTGCATGACCCTAACAGCGACATGACTCCGACAATGCAAAAGCGCAAGCAGATGCTGGAACAGCAACGAGAGAAGAACAAGGCTGCTTGGCTGAATGGCTACTTGAAGGCTCAGGCTCTGGACGAGGAGGCGAGGAAGAACAACTTGACTCTTGCTGAACAGATGAGGTATCACGACATATTGGCTGGCAAGTTTGACCGTGCTGGAGACCAAGCAGACAAGAAGATTGAGCAAAGTGGACAGAGGTTACAGCAGAATGCCGACCGAATTGCTGAGACGAAACGACACAACCAAGAGTCTGAGCAGAACTCTAGGGATGCCAACAACATCAGAGCTACCAAGGGTAGTGGCAAGGGCGGAAGTCGGAAGGGCGGTAAAGGTAAGACTGCCAAGGAAGACTATAGTAAAACCCTTGTTGACCTCAACAGCAAAGACCCGAATGGGGTTAAGCAGGTGACGAGAGGTCTGAAACGTTCAGGTGTGCCGAGAAGTGCCAAGACCATCGTGGAGTCTTATCGAAAGCAAAACGGCTCGCACAATGGGGGTAACAGCGGCAAGAAAAAAACGACTGGAGTTAAGTGGTAAGTTAATCATATAAAATCAATATATTATGGCAGAAAGACCATTATACACATTATACAAGAATCTGAAAGCACAGAACTTTGATGTGCCAGACGATTACGACAAGTTTGAGAGTGCCTTGACTAGGAACGGAAAGGGCGGTGCTGACAATCGCCATGCCATCTATGAGAACTTGAAGGCTCAGAACTTTGATGTTCCTGATACTTATGAGCGTTTCTATTCGGCTCTGTTCCATCCTGTAAGCAAGGATTCTTCAAGGGCGAATGGGGGGAGTGTGCCGATGAGTGCCGCTGACAAGGCAAGAATGGTGTCTAACATAAAAGCAATGGTGTCTAACACTATGCGTAAGAATAACAATGTAAGACAGAATATAAAAAATATAGTATCTAATCCTAAAAAGTTTTATCAGGTAGGTAATAAAATTCAACTAGGTTTCAAGAATCCTTTGCATAATAAAAATGTGAAGGAGGATAAGTTCGCTTATAATTCAACTACAAGAAAGACAGGTATTTACCGCACAACTGATGGTGAATCATTTGATAATTATTACGCTGCAAGTCAGTATCAGAATCAACTTGACCAACAGAACAATGCTTATCAGGAGGCCGTGAACGCTGGAGATATTCCATCTGTGTTTGATGTGCGAGACAAGAATGGCAACTATGACCTTCAAGAGAATATCGGGAAGGATGGCACTTATCTGACTGAGGAGGGTGCTCAGAATCAGCTAGACAAGAAACTGGCTGATGCCTACGCTAGAAAGAAGGAGATTGAGGAGGCCATCGCTGAGGATAACCATAAGAATGGAAATCCTCTGTTGTCGTATTCGGCTAGCTTGGGCGGTGGTAATGGTCGGGATGCAGCATCTAGCGACTATCGAAACAAGTTGGCTACATCGTTGGCTCTGGTTACTCAGCAGATTGGTGCGCTTGAAGCTGTGAAGCAATATCCAACTAGCAGTTGGGGCGAGGATGCCTGGAAGGCTCTGGACAATACGGCTTTCACGGCTAAGACTTGGGATTTCGGTTTGACTGACTTTGCTACGATGGGGCAGATGGAGAGAATCAAGACGAAGATGGATAATGGCATTCCTCTCTCTGGCTCGGATAAGATGCTCCTGAAAAGCAAGGTGGGGGCTGATGCCGCTGCCGCTCTTGAAGATGAGAAGATGGGTAATGTCTATCGCTGGACTAAGATAGCTGGACAGTCTCTTCCATTTATGGCTGACTTTTTCCTAACTGGTGGCTATGGAGGTATTACCAAAGGTCTCAGTCGTGGTGCGTTGAAGATTGCCGCAAAGCGTGGCATGGGTAAGGTGAGTGCTGCCATATTGAAGAACACTGGCATCGTGATGGGTGATGTAATCGGCTCGTATGCTATGGCTGGAACAGAGCAAGCGATGAAGACAGGTGCGGACATCATGCAACGACACATGGGTAATTTGTATCTGGATGAGAACGGAAACTATGCCTTCGGTACTTTCGATGAGAATGGCAACTTGCTGCATGAAGGTGGAGAGACGATTGGCAAGGCGCTCTATAAGGGTTTGACATCGGCTATGGTGGAGAACTACACGGAAAAGCTATTCGGGCATAACTATGGCATCAAGAAGGGTGCGCTCAACTTCATGGAGAAACATGGGATGGGTCGTGCCGCTGACTTCTTCAAGAACATCGGTCAGAGCGGTTGGTACACTGGCTCAAAGAAATGGATGGAGAAGTTTGGTATCAACGGCTTTGCCGAGGAGGTGATGGAAGAGGAGATTGGCATCCCTCTGCATGCCCTTCTGGATGGTGAAGGTAAGGTGAGCGACTTGCTTGACCCTAAGCAGCAACTTGACATTATCGGTGGTATGGCTATATCCGTTGGCTCTATGTATGCGATGGGCATTGGTACTAAACCTGTCAAGGGTGCATACAATCGTGCTCAGTACTATAGATTCAAGCATAAAGTGGACTTGGCTGATAGTGACGCACAGCAGTTGCTGGGCGATAACTGGGAGCAGTGGAAGGAGCAGATGGATAATGCCACTAACGATAAGATGGGCGGTGTGCTCTACAATATCTTGCAGCAGAGAGACAAGATGAGCAAGGAGCAGATTAACGCTGCCATCATGTATGGTGTGAACCTGATGAAGATGCGTGGCTATAATCTTACCAAAACTGCTGAAATGAATGCGAGGGAGATAACCAATGAGCCAACTACTCCTGAGGAAGAGAAGGAACAGCAGATAGATAATGCTTATTCTGAGGGGCATGAGGCGGAAGCTGAGGAAACTCATGAGATTCAGATAGACCAGGCGGACAAACAGAGAAGTCTGGCTGCACTGCTCGGTATCTCTGAACAGCAGTTGTCTGCCATGAGCAACGAGGAACTGGATGCACTGACAGGACAGAATGATAATCTAGATAGAGCTATCTATGAATATCAACTATCGAATGCCAAGTACCAAGGTGTGATGGACAATGCACAAGACCAAGTGGACTTGGCTGCTCAGAGGGCTGCATCCATGACTGATATGATAACTGACCAGACCAGAGGGACTGTAAGAAACGCTACAATCAAGGGAACGCAAGGAGCGAATGACTATGGTGTGTATATCATCAATGGTAATCTTGCCACTCATGACGATGGTGCTATCAATATATCGGGTAGTGACCAGATGATTATCTATTATGACCCGACAACTGGAAAGGTGGAACACGCTGACCCTAATCGTTTCGCTGCACTCGGTGACGAGAATCCTGCCGAGGACGTGAAGGCTCAGGCTGTAGCTGATGCCAAGGAGAAAGCCATCAAGGAAATATCTGGTATCATTGATGGTCGTGTTGACGTTGGCTCTCAGTTCATCGTTACTGGCTCTGATGGTGCTCAGCATACTTACGAGATTCTAGCTGACTATGGGGATGGCACTGCTGCTATCTCTATTGATGGCAACGTGGTGGAGAATCCATATTCAATCGAGGACTTGCAGAACTTGAAGGACTTGGAAGACCAGAAGAGACTGGAGGCTGCCAAGGCTGCAAGGGAACAGTTGGAAGCTGAACGTGGAGAAAAGAAAGCTGAACAGCAGAAACAAGAGGAGGAGAAACAAGAGCAACAGAATCAGGTTATTGCTGACCTCATTGATGATAATGGCAATGTGGTGTTGGCTGCTGTGGAGGGAAGTGAGGATGCAGACTCCTTCATCGTTGGTGAGTATAACAATAAGAAGACAGGTGTGAAGAAGTATAAGGTGGTAACACTGAATGCTGATGGCACTGTGTCTAAACCTCGCTTGGTGGATGCTTCTAAGGTGAGCATCATTGGTAAGATGTCGGCTGATGAGTACAAACAGACATTGAATGTTCCAGATTCCTCTGCTGTAGAGGATAAGAGTGGTGAGAATGAGACTGTCCCTGCTGATGTTGCTGGTGAGGAGGTCGCTCATTCTTCTGAGACTACGGAAGAAGCTGCTCCTGCTAACGAGACTACAGAGAATGACAACGAGGAATCTGCTGCTGAATCTCCTGCTATGACCTTGGAGGATGGTACAATCGTCCCGATGCTGGAGGATGGCAACCCTGACTTCTCTCAGTTAACCGCTGAACAGACTGCTGAGTTGTATGATGAGCAGTTTGGCGAGGATGCCGATGGTGTTATCAGTGGTTGGGTGTCTGATGCAAAGAAGGCTCTCGACAAGGCGAACGATATGAGTATCAAGGGTAAGAACTTTGTGGAACAGAAAGCTAGCAAGGAGGCAAAAGAAAAGGCTATCGCTGATGCCCAAGCGGCTTACGATTCCGCTGTAGCTATCCGTGATGCCTACAATGAGCGACAACTTGCCAAGGAAGAGAACACTCCTGAGGGCAGAAGAAACCTCATCGAAAAGGCAAGAAGAAAGTTCAACCGATTGAAGGGTGCTGTGAAGGATGATGCCGAGGCTACTCTACAGCTATACCAAGATACGGTTGGCTCTGTCCTTCATCGTCTGTATGATGGCACTGGAATTGATGTGACTGATGATGTGCCGCTGACTGCTGAGGAATATGTTGCTAGCAGTATCACACCTTATTCCCTCAACTATGAGGGCAACGAGAACTCGAAGGGTGTGAAGCAAGAGACTGGCTTGTCTAGAGAGGACTTCGCCAAGACTAGACTTCTCGCAAAGGATGGCAAGGGCACTACCATTGACAAGATGGTGGATAAACTCTGGAATGACAGACCTAGCAACTTGGATAGTCTCGACACTCAGGACATTCGTGCGGCTCTGCTTGACCTCATCATGAGTGGTAAGACTGCCACTGACTTCAAGACCTATGTACAGGATATGCGTATCAATGAGGCTGAGAAGATTCTTGAAGAGCAGAAACGTGCTGAGGACAATGCTAAGTTTGCAGAAGAGCAAAAGAATGCTGATGAAAATGAGAAAGTAAATGAGAAAGTAAATGAATCGGATGCCGAGGACAATGTAGCTGAGAGTGAATCTTATGAAGAGTCGCTGAAAAAGGCTTTGGAAAAGGTCGCTCCTTTTGCTAAGGCTTTGAAGCAGGCTGTTGAGAGTGGTGATAAGAAAGCTATCGAGAAAGCACAGCAGGAATTGACGGATGCTATGGTTAGCAATAACCTTGGTTTGGGTTACTTGTATTCTCAGTTGGCTCAGTATGGTTTAACCAAGAGAAAGGATGATTCATATAAGTTGAGTCGTGCCATAATGAAATCTCTAAAGGATGCCATCCAGACCGTAGAGAACAGCTTGGATTCTGCCATTCAAAACGCTGGGCTTGATGGTGTGCATATTGATTTCAATGAAGCTGGTGATGGTTGGATATATGCTGATAAAGGTAGTGAGTGGTACAATCGCTTGGAGGCTTTGGATAACAACTATAGATGGCTATCTCAGGATAATATCACGATTGATAATGTCTCGAAGATAGCTAACATTATCAAGTCTCAGATTGAGGAAGGCGAAAGATATAATGCCGATGCTGATACAGAAGATGAGACCGCTCCTGCCGAGGATAAGCAGTTCCCTAGCAAACTGAGAGAAGGCAAACAGGAGGGAACGACTGAGATACCAGAGGATGCCACTGACGAGAAACCTTTGGGCGAACAGAAGGCTGCTGATGAAGTTCCATTTTCAGCCAAGGATAACGGAAATCAAGAGACTACAGAGGAACGTGCTGCCAACGTGGAGAAGAATAAGGTGGAGGGTACTGACGTGGTGGATGCCATCATCGGCAAGAAGACACGCAAGGCTCTGGATAGAATCGCAAAGATGATGGGGGCTAAGATTCAGTATCAGTACACGGATAAACTGGGTAATGGATGGTATAATGCCGACACGAATACCATTTACCTGACCTTGGACTCTTCCATCACTGAGGGTGTGCAGTTTATCTTCGGTCACGAAATGACTCACGAAATCAAGACTAAGAACGCTGAGGCTTTCGAGGAGTTGGCTAAGTTGGTGAAGGGTAGTATTACTGACTTCGACAAGGCTGTGGATGATATGTGGAAGAGATATTCCAAGGCTGGATTGTCTGGCTATGACCGTGCTTATTATGAGGAGGAGGTTATAGCTGATGGTATCGGCTACATGATGCGTGACCTCAACTATGCACACACTCTCGCTATGAAGATGTCTCATCCTCTGCTTGCCAAGATTCATGAGATTATCAATCGTATCAGAATGGCATTCCATGGCACTGAGTACACTGAGACTGCAAAGAATATCATGCGCTCCATTGAGCAAGCGTATGTGAAGACTGCCAACGGTACGTTTGAGGATTCTACGACTGGCGAGGATGCAAGATATTCTCTTCGCCAAAAGCCAGAGCCTACCAAGAAGGGCATCGGGTATAAGGTGTTCGTCTTGAAGAATGGCAAGCTATATCCACCTATGGTGGCTAACCCGAATGGTGCTGAAACTCCTGTGGGTGTATGGCTCGATGCTGATGCCGCTCCTATTGCTGGAGAGAGTAAGACTGGAAGACCTCAGGTTAAGCAAGGTGGCAAGGGTACACAAGGTGGTAGTGGCAAGCTGGCTTATCGCCCAGGCTGGCATCTTGGTGTGATTCCTTATGCCTTGCAGTTCAATCGCAAGGATGCAGAGGGCAACAAGACTTTGTTCCCTGCCAACTTCGTCTTTGCCGAGGTGGAGTATGCCGCTGATGTTGACTACCAAGAGGAAGCTCGCCAAGAGGGTATCAATGCCAACGGCAAATATCAGCATTCTTTGGCTGGACTTAAACATCTGCCTACTGATGGATATTATATGTATCGTACCAATCCTAACCCAGAGACTGACCCTTGGGTGATAACTGGTGCGATGAAGGTGAATCGTATCTTGACCAGAGCAGAGCAAGCTGACTTGGTAAGAAAGGCTGGACGTGAGCCTCAGCAGATTCAGGAAGGTGACATCGTTACTGATGAGGTAGTGAACAGCATCAATCAGCAGATTGCTAATGCTCCTAAGTTCTCGTTGAAAGTATATCATGGTAGCGGTGCTGACTTCTCGGAGTTCGACTTCGACCACATGGGCGAGGGTGAAGGCTCACAGGTTTTTGGATGGGGTGGATATGTTACCTCTTCCAAGAAGATAGGCAAGGACTATGCAACGAGGATGGATAACGACCCTTCTAGGGCTAACTATCGCATTCAGCAGTCTAATGGCATAAGATTCAAAAAGAAATATCCTACTTTGGAATCGTTCCTAAAGGATGAGCAAATTGCTAAGAAGGATATATTCACAGAGCAAGAGAAGATAGACTATTACAACGAAAAGATAAAGATGGCTGAGCCATATCATAATCTCTATGAGGTTAATATCCCTGATGATAATGGTGAAAACTATCTGGATTGGGGTGAAAAACTTTCTGATGATGCAGCAACGAAGATATACGAAGGTCTATATGGCTTGAATGCCAAGACCCTTGATGATATGGCTGCAAGGGATGCTGTATTCAGAAGTCTGCTGTATGATAGTCTTAAGTACCCAGACAAGAATACAATGATTCCTTTGCTTGTCAAGACGAATAGTTTGACGAGAACGACTATGTTTGATTCGAGACCTATAGAGGACACCTTTAAGTCTGTGTACATTCGATTGGAAGACTGGATGGGTAGTCCGAAGGCTGCAAGCCAGTTCCTCTCTTCTATTGGATTCACAGGTATCAAGTACCCTGCTGGCACTATCCAAGGTGGTGCAGAAGAAGGTGATACGAACTATGTCATATTCAAGCCAGAGGATATGAAGATAGCGGAGCATACAAAGTTCTCCATCCGTACCTATCATGGCTCACAAGCTAGCTTTGACCACTTCGACCATTCCTTCATGGGTAGTGGCGAGGGGGCTCAGGCTTATGGCTGGGGTACTTATGTGAGCGAGGTGGAAGGCATCGCCAAGGCTTATGCCAAGCAGAATGCTAGGAGACATCAAATGCGCAATGATAAGAGTGTTCTTCAAGTTCGTTATCATAGCGAGGAGGCTCGTTTGAACATGTTTAAGAACAGTAGGGATGCAGTAAATGAATCTATCTCTTTGAGACAGAAGAATATTAAGAGAAAGTTAGAGATGATTTCTGATGAGGAGAATGATTTGCCAAGACTTATCAGTATCTATGGCGAGAAATCTGACATAGTTAATGATAGTAAGGAATTTATCTCTAAACTGAAAACAATAGTTGAAAATGGAAAGGAAGGTCTTGCCGAATATGAAAAGAGAAAGAAAGAGCTTGAACAGCAGATTGCTGAGAAAGAAAAAGTCCTAAAGGATTTGGAAGCTCAGATGAAAGCTACTCATACTATGCCCGAGCGCAACCTTTACACCGTTGAGATTCCTGACGATACTGGTGACAACTATATCGGATGGGATGAGCCAATGACCGATGAACAGGGCAGAAAGATATTTCATGCTTTGTATGCCCTTCCAAAGGAGCAGTTGGATAAAATGGCTAAGAGAGATAGACTGTTCCGTGATTTATTGTATACTATTCTCAATAATGTTGATGAAAACAAGGCTGTACCAACATTGGTGGAAAGCAAAACTCTGACACAAGATACTGCGTATGACAGCGTTCCTGACACAGGAGGCTCGGCATATAAACGACTCACAGATTGGTTTGGTAGTCAGAAAGAGGCTAGTTTGTTCTTGAAGGATGCTGGCTTTGATGGTGTGAAGGTTATCGCACAGCGTAACACTGGTGGCAATAAGGAGGGGAAGATGAACTATGTAATCTTTGACGAGAATGATGCCAAGATTACCAACCATACCAAGTTCTCATTGAAGAGTAAACCAGTTCGCTTTGAGGTTGGTAAATCTCTGAGCGAGGACGAGAAGAAGGAGGTGCTGTTCTCCTTGAAGTCTCTAGAGAACAAGCCTGAGGGATGGAAGCAAGCCAACAAGAAGGCTATCCATATCGCTGAGACTATCGAGAGAGACCCTAAGTTCTCGTTGAAGAAACTGGATGGTACGCTGATTAAGTCTGGCACTTACTTCTCGGGCGGTGGTCTTGTTGAGGAAGGCTTGAAGGGTATCATCGACCCAGTGGTGGCTGTGGAGTATGACGAGAAGATTAGCGGTGTGTATCGCAATAACTTCGGACAACATATTGTCACTGCCGATGTGAGGGACGTTGACCCTAAGGAGTTGGTGAAGAGCATTGATGGCGAGGTGGAGTTCTTCCACGCTAGCCCTGTATGCAAGAACTTCTCCCAGGCGAAGATGAACCACGAGGAGGTGGAACTTGACAAGGAGACGGCACAGAGTACTGCCGACTTCATCAATCAGGTAAAACCAAAGGTGGTGACTATCGAGAACGTTAAGGGCTACCGTGATTCCGAGGCGATGAAGACTATCACTGATGCACTGGATAAGAACGGCTACAAGTGGGACGCAGATGTGTATAACGCTGCCGACTATGGTGGCTACACCAATCGTGAGCGACTTATCGTTAGGGCAGTACGAGAAGGTGAGCTTCCTGAAAAGCCTAGGAAGATGGCTCGCAAGAATGGGTGGTATGAGGCTGTGGAGGACATCATGCCTACGCTGACCGAGAAGAAGAATGGTGTCGCTCCTTGGATGGACGTGAGATTGAAGGCTGACGGCATCGACTGGAGAAACATTGACAAGCCGCTTTATGTGATGGGCAGTGCCTATGCCAACGGCAAGATTCCTCATGCTTTCGGTGATGAGCTTCTGCCTACGCTGAGAACCAAGAGTGGTGATGTGATTGTGATGCCTGATGGCAAGGTGTATCGTGCATCGGGTAGAGTGCTGGCTAGAGTGAGCGGTGTGAGCGATGATTACAAGATGCCTTACTCAGAGGCTCTGAGCCATACCATCATCGGGAATGGCATCCCTACTCAGTTGACAGAGCATGTTATCGCTCCTCTTCTTCAAGTAACATTGAAACCAACCTCACCTGAGGAAGGTGGCAACACCAAGTTCTCGCTGAAACAGCAGAAGGAGAAGATTGTGGAGGATGCGAAGAAGAATGGAAACTATATGCTTGCTCCTAATGGCAAGAAGACTAGACTGGATGCAGAGCAGTGGGTGAATGTGCGTACCAACAACTTCAAGAAGTGGTTCGGTGACTGGGAGATTGACCCAGAGAATGCTTCGAAGGTGGTGGACGAGAATGGAGAACCTATGGTGGTTTACCATGGCAGAAGTACTGACTTCAATACCTTTGAGAAAAAGGAAGGTGTGCGCTTCGTGATGGGGCTTGAAGACAAGGTGAAGGCTGAGGGATTCTTCTTTAGTCCTGACAAGGGATTGGCTGAGGAGTTTGCTGGCAATGCGGCTAGACATCGTGGCGGTAAGGCGAATGTCGTGCCTTGCTTCTTGAATATCAGAAAGCCTTTGGATTTGGTTTCCGAGGGCTATGATAATAAATATGAGGACGTAACAGGTTGGTCTTGGGTGGTCGGAATGGATAGCCAAGACAACTTGTGGGAAATCATGGATGAGGAAGGTATGGCTGATAAGATGAAGGCTAAGGGTTATGATGGTGCTATCTTTGTGGAAGAGGTGGACGATAACTATGAGCCTACCAAGATTTCTTATTGTGCGCTGGATGCCAATCAGATTAAGTCTGCCGATAATAACAATGGCGAGTATTCATCTGATAACAACGATATTCGATTCTCACTCCGTGTTGACCAGTATCAGCACGACTTGGCGCAGTGGAAGAAGGACAACGGACTGAGCAAGGATGCTGAGAGACCTTCCATCCCAGTGCGTGAACAGAACGAGAATGCTGCCGACTTCCTGAAGAGGGTGAAGGAGTATCGCAGACAGATGGCTCTGTGGAAGACTGCTCCTCAGTATGAGCAGCATCTGTTGAGCGATGATACGGCACAGGGACAGTTCAACTTGGAGTTGCAGCGTAGCACTGTGTTGGCTCGTATCGCCCTGCAAGATTCTATGTTGGCTATCCGAAAGGCTCAGGAGGCTATTATGAAAGAGGTAGGTGTGGACAGATTGAACATAGCTGAGGATGCCTACACTGCCGAGAATCGTAGCCACGGCAAGGGCAAGAATGAGTTTGAGGAATACAATGACGAGTTCTTGCAGCCACTGAGAAGGGCTTACAACCAGATGATGAAGAACCTTGGCAAGAGCTATGACAATGTGAAGGTATATATGATTGCCAAGCACGGCTTGGAGCGCAATGCCCATATCGCCTTCAAGTATGCTCTGGAGAACGACTATGAGGATGCAGCACAAAGAACCGCTGCATACAAGGCTTATAAGTCGGATATGAATAGGCTGACGAATGATGCCGACTTCGAGAGTGGGAAGATAAACTTCAACACTTGGAGAATACAAGACAATGGCATCCGCAGCAAGTATGCGCCTAGCTATCTGGACTACAGATATGATAAGCTAGGTATTACACAGGACTATTCGGGCTTGTCGGCTCTATTCGATGGCTCTGACTTCGAGGAAGCTGCCGCTGACCTAGTGAAGGACGTGGAGGATAAGTATGGTATGGATGCACAGGCACTTTGGGATGCTACGAATGCGGCTACCAAGAAGATATTGAGAGATAGCCACAAGGCTGGAATGATGAGCGATGAGGTATATGACTTCGTGAGAGGTATGTACAGCCATTATATTCCGTTGAGAGGTTGGGGCGATACCAACGCTGACCAAGTATGGAACTACATGGGCGGTGGCAAGGGTGCGTTCAACCAGACCTTGAAGGAGGCCAAGGGTCGTGGCTCTCTTGCCGATGACCCTATCGCCTACATCGAGAACATGGCTGAGAGCGGAATCCTCATCAACAACAAGAACTGGGTGAAGCAGCACCTTCTGCTCTTGGCTCAGAACCATCCTACCTCTCTGCTGAACGTGAGCAAGGCTTGGTATGTGAAGAGCGTGGATGCCAACGGAAACGAGGAATGGATTCCTGCTAGCCCGAACATCACTGCCAACATGACTAGCAGACAGGTGGAGGCTGAGTTGGAGGCATTCCAGAAGAAGATGGAGGCGATGGAGCAGAATGGCGATGCCACACAGAAACGTGAGCACTTGGAGATAAGCTATCCTCAGACCAACAGCGAGGAGAGGGAGCATGAAGTGAGAGTGATGAAGGGTGGCGAGGAATATGTTATCTATGTGAATGGTGACCCTCAGCTAGCCCAGGCGATGAACAATACCAGAGCGCAAAGGGTAAGACAAGGATTGGAGAACAGTATATCGCAGAGGGCTTTGGCTTGGCTCGGTAGAAAGATGGCTGCTGCTTATACCTCTTTGAGTCCACTCTTCATCCCTTCCAACTTCTTCCGTGATACCACAATGACACTGGCAAGCACAGCGATTCGTGAGGATGCAAGGTACAACTATCTGCTGAGAAAGAATATGCTGACCCATTGGAATACGCTGCCATTGGTAGTGAGCTACCAGAATGGAACGCTGAGAGAGAAGGTGAGAACTGGCAAGGCTAGCAAGACGGAACAGATGTTCTATGACTTCATGATGAATGGTGGCGAGACTGGCTTTGTGTCTTCGCTTGATGTGGAGGACTTGAAGAAGAAATTTAAGAACGACTTGAAGGATATGAACCGAATGGCGGTGAACCCGAAGAAGGTGGGACATATCATCATGGACAGCATCGAGACCCTGAACAGGGCGATTGAGGATAGCAATAGATTCATGGTGTATATGACTTCCATACAATATGGCAGAAGTATTGACGAGGCTGTGAACGATGCCAAGGACGTGACTTTGAACTTCAATAGAAAGGGTACAGGTGAGCATGGATGGCAGACCTTCAGAAACCTCTATCTCTTCATCAACCCTGCAATCCAGAGTTTGCAGACTCTCGGGGCTTTGGCGAAGCATCATCCATTCAAGTTTACGGCTGTGACTACGGCTTGGCTGACGAGTGGCTTGCTTATGCCGATGGTGAACAACATGTTGATGAGTATGTTTGGTGGCGATGATGATAAGGATAAGTACTGGAGCTTCACCAAGTGGGACAGACGAAACAACTTTATTATGTGGGTGCCTGGAACACATGACTTCGTGAAGATTCCGTTGGCTCAGGAGTTCCGTGGATTCTATGCTGTGGGCGATATGATAGCATCGAAGCTGTGGGGCGGTGAGAAAGCGGAGGAAAGCTGGGAAGACTATGGCTGGGACTTGATGGGGCAAGTGGTGGATATGCTGCCACTAGACCCTACGGGGTATGACGGAAATATCGCAGTCAGCTTGATGCCGAACCCTATCAGACCGATGTTTGAACTTGCCTTCAACGTGGACTTTACTGGCAAGCCGCTCTTCAAGGATAGCGAGTACAATAAGTATGACCCTAACTTCACCAAGGCTTATGTCGGCACTCCTGACTGGCTTGTGAGAATATCAAGGATGGTTAACTCCATCGGAAACGACTATCCAGACATTCAGCAGAATGCCATTGACAAGATTGGTGACCCAAGGTATAATCTGAACAACCCTGCTGTGGTTGACCATGTATTGAGCAGCTATCTTGGTGGTGCTTATACGATGGGTAGCCAGATACTGGGTGTGGCAACCAAGATGCTGAATGGTGACGAGGTGAAGATGGCTGACGTGCCAGTAGCTAGCAAGTTTGTGGGCAATCCTGATGATAGACCAGCTAGCAAGAAACAAGGCGATGAGTTCTGGACGATGAAGGAACGACACGACCGTGCAGCCAATACATTGAGCAAGCTAAAGAAGTTGGCAAAGGTGGATGGTGATTACTCAACCCTTGATGTGTTCTTCGACTCAGACGAGTACAAGCAGTACAAACTGGATGATGCCAAGGTGAAGAAGTATGAGGAAGAGAAGAAGAAGGAACGTGCCGAGGAGAGTGGGGATGAGTATAAGGCTCACAAGACCACTGCCGAGGACATCTACAAGGCTCACGCTACACCTAAGGATGATTTCGAGGACTTGAAGATGTCGCAGATTTATCCGAAGGTGAACGGTATCAAGAAGTCTTGGGAGGGCTTGCTGGATATGGTGAGCAGCCAAGCTGATTCCTTCTACAACGAGAATGCTGATGCCATACAGGCGGCTGACGAGGTGGCTGATATTCGTGAGCAAATAAACGACATCAAGAAGGAGTTCTTGTCGGAAGATGGCAAGGATGCTTGGAATGCCGAGGACATGAAGGAGATTCGCCAACTGAGGAAGGAGGCTCTGAGCATATTGGAGAAGGTAAACAAGGTAATTGTTGCCAAGCAGAAGGCGAAGACAGAGAAAGAGAAGTGATAGATGATAACCAGTAGGTTACTACTGTAACGCATAAAATTCCCCGAAAAATGCGCATAATTTCGGGGAATTTTTGTGTTTTTGGGTAAGGTGTTATTTTGGTGTCTTCTAGCATAAATGGGATAGAAGAGGGTGTTTCATTGGTGGAATGAAACTGTTTTTCAGTATTTTTCAGCCCTCTTTTTGCTGATTTTTGAAGGAATGAAACTATTTTTTGTAGGAATGAAACACATGGGGCTCGGAATTTTTCGTAACTTTGCAGCATCGTCTTCTTCCATCTTGTGAAGTAGGGGTGAGATAATCAACATAGTATAACTCAAAAAGAAAAGGAGATTTTTATGAGAAATTCAGACGAGGACGGTAACGTCCAAAAGAGTAGTATGCCTACGCAGGGCGAGAGAAACATCTGGAAGTTTTATGAGTGGGCGGTGGTCTTAGCTCCCATCGCATTGATGCTGACGCATTGGTACATATTCTATGTGTTCAGCCAGAACACGCATGAGGTGCTGAGTTATCCCGATGCCAACGAGATTTGCATCGCTTGGATATACTCGGCTCTGTTTCTTTACATGCCGCTGATGATTCTGCCAGCGAGTTATTTCTTTAGATGGTGCAATCTGTTCCGCATTCCGTTCGTTTACTTCCTCTTCATCAATGTGGAGCGATGGTATTATGGTTCGTGGTTCTGCACTAATGAGATGATTGACACGCATTATATTCTTATATACTGCATCATCGTGGTGTATGTCTTCGAGTTGACGGAGATTGCGCTGAGAAACTATAAGCGTATCTTTGGATTCTTCAAGCGAGTGTATGGCTTCTTGAAGAAATGGGTGATAAATATATTCGGGAAGACTCCTGAGGAGAAGGAGGAGGAAGACAAGATGTTTGACGAGGTTTGCAAGTGGTTTGAGGAAGACAGGAAGAATGGCAAATTCAGATGCTGCAAAAGCTACAAGAATGATGAGGAGGGTGAGATATGCTGAATGCCAAGGAGAAATTTATCAGCGACTCCTTCGATGTGTTCAAGGACTTGCTGGAGAACCATGGGTGTACGAAAGCGGATATCAATCGCTACTACGAAATCACCAAGTATGAAATGGAGCATTATGGGGTGTGTGCTGGTAAGAAGCAATGGCTCACCAAGGATGAGGCTAGCGACATGATGGGCATCAGTACTTCTACCTTTGACAGAATCGTGTTGAATGGTGGGCTGCCGAGAGGGAAGAAGGTGGCTGGCAAGAAAAACCTACTATGGAAGGTGAAGGACATCGAGGACTGCCAGAAGATGATGGCGCTGAAAGGAGGGAGATAGTACTATATTATAATTAAGGTGTGGCTCTGATTTGGGCTGCACCTTATTTATATTAGTGTTAAAATCGAAAATTTGTGAGGCTGGATGCAAAGTTTTTATTACTTTTGCGACTGATTATTAACTTATAAACTTAAAGGTATGGAATATGTATTATTAATATTTGTATTATTAGTGCTTGGTGGCTCAATATGTTTTGCAGTTAGCCATCAATCTTACAGTGGTGGAGTTGCTCCTTCCGTTAGAAGAGGAAACATAACGCTCGGAAATAACAGGGGCTTTGTAAGTCCTATGGAGATAGGTATGTTTGGCGAAGAAGCTGCTTATGCTGCTATTGATGTAAGTAAACTAGATGTGAAGTCTTTTGGAAGAAGAAGAGGAGCATTTGGCAAATGGGGATATTGTGTGACCAATCCAGTCTGCATTAATGGTATGGATAAGAACTTGCAGCGATATATCTCTCATCTATTCTATGAAAATTGCCGAGTTGAAAGCTATGACACGGAAGAGGTGTATAGTGTATCTCTGTTTGACAAGCCAGTTTATAAGATTTCACTTTTGATGAAAGGTAGCCATGAGGTAGTGAGCCTTTATTTTATAGATAGCACGTATGAGAATCATGAGATTTTTCCTGATGGATTCTCTGACTATGCTGTTTACTTAAAGAAACAGAAAACGGAGGAGGAACGAAAGATGGCTACTGATAGGAGAGTGAATGATGTTAGATTTAGCTTGAAGAATAATAATTTCTATCAGGATAGCCCTTCCCCTATCTATGTTCAAAAACGTGGAGGGGTTCGAGTAAGTTTGAGAGATGAAGAGCATCGGTATGATAAGCAATGTTCTTTGGAACTCTATGAAAAGATTAAGAAAGGAACGGCTGAAATTAAAAGTATATGGAAGAAATAACGAATGATATAGTGTTACGTTGCTTGTTATCGAATTGCAAGGTTCATACTGTCAAGCAACGCAAGATGTTTTCTTTGCTGTCAAAGAAGGTTCTTTATGGAAATGATATTGCTTATAATGCCGAACGGTATTGCATAAAACAAGGCTGGATGGAAGACAAACTTATTGGTGAACCAATGATAGAGGAGGTAAGAACTATCATCGTGAACTTGTAACCAATCTGGACGGAATGAGCCAGATACCTATTTTGTGGAAAACTTCAAAGGTTAGACCATGGAATATATGGAAACCTCGGATAAAGTTAGTTGCACCATGGTTGATAAGTCTGGCTGCTATAATTAACTTCAAGATGTTGGCTACATGGACAATAGCTATTATTAAAGCGTTCTTTGAGGGATTTTTAGAGGTGCTAAGATATTGATTTTTTACCTTATGTGGATAGATTCTGCAAAAGATGTATGTACGAATCTGATGTAATCAAGTTAACAAAAGGTGACAACAAGATGTCTCATACGAAATCGTTGGGGCTGTAAGAAGTAAATGTAAAGATGGTGCTCCTAAGTGGAACACCTCTTAGTTATTCCTCTGTTTGAGTGTTACTCAAACTTCGGCTCTTCATACACCAAGCCATGCTCATCAACGTAAGCCTTGG